>ENA-OURS01001494-OURS01001494.1-human-gut-metagenome-genome-assembly--contig:-NODE-1494-length-19820-cov-3.020288_pt1 | contig 19820 bp, 14 predicted proteins | sample MGYA00242109_ERZ509010 | MGnify/ENA primary metagenome ERZ509010 (study PRJEB26280, sample SAMEA2338774) | human gut metagenome | biome: human gut; feature: human-associated habitat; material: faeces... | reverse complement strand
TCTCCACCTGCCGGTTTATCTGTACTAGTATCTCCACCTGCTGGCTTATCCGTGTTAGTATCTCCACCTGCTGGTTTGTCTGTATCTTCAGTGTTAGTATCTCCACCTGCTGGTTTATCAGTATTAATATCACCACTATTATCAGGTGTATTATTACTAATCTGATTATTATCAGCTGCCGCCTCGGTTCTTCTGTTAGAAGCTGCCGTTGCTCTCTGTGTAGCAGCCTGTGTCGTCTTCTGCTGTATGCTTGTACTTTCAGTTGTCACCTCTGTACTTGATGCCGTAGCGCTTGAACTCTCCTTATTAGCAGCTGTTTCTTCCTGAGCCTGGGTTGTATGTTCAGTAGAAAGCACCTTCTTATCTGACTTATTACCGCCTCCTGACATTGCAATTATTGAAATAATAATAACAATAACAGCCGGAACCATAATCATAATAGAATATATTATATTACGTCTTGCTTCTCTTGAAGTATCTGGAAATATTCTTCCTGTCATATCGACAAGTCTGTCTATAATGTTACGTTTTCTTCCAGCTCTTTCATAATACATAGGGGCATCATTATAATCATCTTCTTCATACTCTAATGTAACGCCCTCTTCTTCATCGTCCGATTCTTCAACACCAATGTCAGATGCCTCTTCAACTGGACGTTCTTCCGTACTCACAGATTGAGGCTCTTCCTCAGATTCAGAATCTGTAATGTTCCCTGGGATTATGATATCCTCCGGTGCTATGGCTACAATTTCATCACCTTCATCTGTCTCAGCTTCAGCCTCAACATTTCTATCATCAAAAGCTTCATATTCAAGTACGTCCTCATCCTCAGAGGTTATACCTAACATATTATTCTTCATCATTCCAATAATCTTAGAAATTGTATCTCTGTCAGTGTTAAGCAATGACTTGATTTCATCAATGGAATGCATCTCATATCCATAAAGTTCCATCATTATAGTCTGTACTCTTGATAAAGACTTAATATTGTCTGAAACTGAATCGTATGCCTTGAAATCCTTGAACATCTTGGAATTATCCCTGATAATACCAAATAATTCTTCATCTTCCTTAATACGGTTGTACTCATATACACAATTATCATCTATTCTTATAGTAGAATCATCTATAAGACCAAACATATACACCGATACTCTTGTTGCAATCTGCCGCATAATATTCTTATCAACATTAATGCTGTCAAGATTCATGCATATATCAATTATTGCCCTAGGCGAAATTCTCTTGTAATCCTCCCCAAACACAGGATATATAAGATTATTAACATCTTTCTGAATTGCTTTACATAAAGTCTCTTTATCACTCTGACCAGACCTTATGGCTTCAATCAATTCCTTCATCTGTTCCTGACTCTTACTCATACTTTATCTCCTCGTGAATATACACTCCGATTAATTATACCACTCTGTTAAAGAAATGTCACGTTTTTCAGTTGTTTTATATAGTCACTTATATAGTCATTTAATGTTTCCATACATTCATATCAACATATCCTGATATTCCATTAACTCTTGCTTTATCAGTAAACTGCCACATTGAAAAATGACCTGTGTAAGTACACTGGCTTCTGTACTGTGCAAGCCATACGCTGCAGCTTATATTACCAGCATACATACGGTTATTCATCCAGTCTTTATTCGCATATACAACCGCTGAATATCCACAATTATTCACAGTCTGTGCAAATGCATTAACAACTGCTGTTCTCTGTGATGATGATATCTTATCTCCTCGTCCACTTCCATTACCTGCGCTTTCTACATCTATAGCAAGCGGAAGTGATATGTTATATCCACTGCAGGCTGATACAATAAAGCTGGCCTCTTCAACTGCCTCAGTAGTATTCACCGCCTGGGTAACAATATATGCACCTACTTTAACTCCTGCTGCGATTGCCTGGCTCATGTTCTCATGAAATCTGTTGTCTAGGACAAGATTAGCTGTCTCATATCCCCTGTAGCCAACTCTTATCATTGCATAATTAATACCGGAAGCCTTAACACTATCCCAGTCAATACTGCCATTATATCTTGAAACATCAATTACAAGTGATGAACCAAGTGAACCATCCTCATTGAAATAGTACTGTACTCCGTCGATATTCTTCCATCCTGTTACAGCATTAGAGTCTTCAAAGTAATAATTTTTTCCTTTGATATTCTGCCATCCGTCAGCATATATATATTCTATCTGTGCTTCAACTTCCATAACTATATACGAAACTTTCTTACTTTCGGTTGAACTTTCTGATTCCGATTGTGAAGTTTCTTCTATATTGGATAAAGTCCTTATATTTTCTGATGTTTCCTTTGTCTCATCATTCTTAGAATCATTCTTCATAAGAAATGTTGTGACAACCTTTTCGCTTCCACCAGTAACTTCTACCATTCCAGTCTCATATATATAGCCTGTATATTTATTTTCCTGCTCATTCTCCTGTACAAGAACAGAACCTTTAACACATCCTGCAATCTGTTTCTCTGTGAAATCCTTTGCTTTCCTGCTCTTCACAGTATACACAATATCATCGCCAGATTTCTTAACAGATGATACGCTTACGCTTCCAGAAACAGCATTATCAACATAGGAAACTGGCTTTATAACTTCGCCTGAAGATTCATTATTCCTGTTCTTAATCGGATCTTCCTTTTGCGTAACAGTGCTATCCTTAACAACCTTAGTCATGATATTCTCTATCACCTGATAAGTCTCTTCCTCTGTTGATTCTTCTTCTGTCTCCATAACAACAGGCTTTGTCTGTTCCACGTTGTTATGTGTCTGGGTCTCTTCCTGCATCTCGGCTTCTGTTTCCTTGGCCTGAATCTGTGTCTTGTTATTATAATTAATATACTCAACGGCTGTTATTGCAGAAGCTCCTGCCACAGCCACAACTGCTCCGGAAATCATGCATATTCTGGCATGTGGAACTACTGCTTTGGTCCATATACCACTAATTTTCTCTTTAATCCACCTGAATAAAACCTTCATCTCTTATGCAACTCCTGATTAATCATAATAGTGTCTGAAATAAACTCTCCCGAATATTGCCCATGTATCGCAGAATGCCTGCCATATATCTTTCATTCCTATACGCTTTACACCAGAATCCCTGACATATACAACCTCCACAGGCATCTGTGCTATCGAAAAACCCCTTCTGTGAATCGCCACTAAAAGTTCTATATCATAAGCAAACCCTGATGTTCTTATAAGATGTGCAACCGGTTTGATTGCCTCAACCCTGAATACCTTGAGCCCGGTCTGCGTATCCTTAACATTAAGATGAAACAAGACTAGAAGCATTATATAATAGCCCATGCTTATCACTTTCCTCTTAAACGGATAATCAAGCTTGGAATCCTTAAGGAACTTACAGCCTATAACAACATCTTTATTATCATCAAGCATTTTCTTAAGATAACCTTCTAACTGTGATGGATTAAGTTCAAGGTCTGCATCAACAAATGCGACATACTTTCCTTCAACCTGCGACACTCCGGCAATTATTGCATTACCCTTGCCTCTGTTCTTTTCAGAACTTACCATACGCACACGGCTATCCTGCTTGATAGCTCTTTCTATCTCAGCTTTGGTATTATCCTTACTGCCATCATTAACCGCAATAATCTCCAATTCAGGAACAAACTTTTCAACAATTCTCAAGGTTTCCATGATACTGTGATATATAAGTTTTTCCTCATTGTAAGCCGGCATAACAATAGACAGCATACCATTTAGATTTAACATTTATACTCTCCCTCTGATGTTTACACACCCTTTAATATTACAATGCTATGCCATGTTTTTCAAGTATAGACAGGGAATTAATGCAGATAATATCTTATATAAAAAATATCTTATATATTATAATGAGGTGAATTTATGAATAACTCAGAAAATCTTCCAACAGACAACAACAATAAATCTATCGTAAAAGGACAAACCATGTATAATTGGGAAACTCACGATAATCAGGACAAAGTGATTGTCGACAGTATTAATGCAATCGAAAGAAGACGTGAGCATATGACTGACGAACAGTTAAGAAAAGCATATACAGAATTACAGACAGGACTTGGTCCTGATATATACAGTCAGTTATGTGACCGCAAGGCAAGTGACAATTTTCAGGGGTGACTTTATTACAAGTCACCCCACCACCTGCAATTATATATTATTTGCAGCACAGTCAAGTGCTGCTGCCACAACAGCATCCATATCATAATATTTGTACTCACCAAGACGTCCGCCGAATATAACCTTGCTTTCAGCGTCGGCAAGTTCCTTATACTGTGCATAGAGAGCGCCGTTCTTCTCATCATTTACAGGATAGTATGGCTCATCACCCGGCTTCCACTCAGAGCTGTATTCACGGCTGATAACAGTCTTAGGAAGATCGTTGCCATTCTCATCCTTACCGAACTCAAACCATTTGTGTTCAATAATTCTTGTCCATGGAGTCTTTGCATCAGTGTAATTGACCGCTGCATTACCCTGGAAATTAGGAATATCCAGAGTCTCTGTTTCAAACCTTACTGAACGATATTCAAGATTTCCAAGCTTATAATCAAAGTATGCATCAATTGCACCTGTGTATACAACCTTTTCAGCCTGACTATCTAATTCTTTCTTAGCATCAGAAGAAGCAAGATAATCAACTCCTAGTCTTACTTCAATGCTTCCGGAAAGACTGCTGTCATCAAGCATATTGGCAACCATCTTAGTATATCCACCCTCAGGAATTCCCTGATAAAGTGCGTTAAAATAATTATTATCAAATGTAAGTCTTACAGGAAGTCTCTTGATAATGAATGATGGAAGCTCATTGCATGGTCTGCCCCACTGCTTCTGTGTATATCCCTTAATAAGCTTCTCATATATATCGGTTCCGACAAGACTTATAGCCTGCTCCTCAAGGTTCTTAGGCTCTGTGATTCCTGCTTCCTTTCTCTGCTGCTCGATTCTTTCTGCTGCCTCCTGTGGTGTCACAACGCCCCACATCTTATTGAAGGTATACATATTAAATGGCAGTGAATACAACTCGCCCTTATAATTAGCAACAGGTGAATTAGTGAATCTGTTGAATGTAGTAAACTGTGAAAGATACTCCCACACCTTCTTATTATTGGTATGAAAAATGTGTGCACCATATACATGCACATTAATACCTTCCATCTTCTCTGTATACACATTACCGGCAATATTATTTCTCTTATCTATTACGAGAACGCTCTTTCCTGCTCTGGCAGCCTCGTGTGCAAACACTGAGCCAAAAAGTCCTGCTCCAACTATTAAATAATCATACATAATCCTGTTCCTTTTCTATCTTAAATAATGGGATGATGTCCACACACCATCCCATTAATTATACTTATTATATCACATTATTTCAACACAAAAAGTAATTAATAATCAATATCAGATATATAATCTTCTGTCCTTGTATAACCATCTAACTGTATAATAGCATCTGCCAGGACAGATTCACCATTGTCAGGATTATACTTTTCATAATTTAATACAATACAAGGATTATCTGCATTTATATTTTTATTAAAATTCTTCTTGTCAAGTGACTCTATAAGTCCGTTTAATACTTTTTGTGCTCTTTCTTCATCTTTTCTTACATATGAATCCAGATTAATATATGTTCTGGTATCATTATATACAAGAACTGCTGAAAGAGTTTCATATCCATTAGTATATTTATCCCATGTTCTGGAACTGTCATTTAAATACTGCTTTAAAATATCACTCATTGTTCCAAGCTCTTTTTCGTTATTCCTAATGGCATATTCATTCCGTATACTAATATACTTATTATAAGATTGTGGCATATTCTTACTGATTGGAAGAACCATATCATAAGTAACGCCATTTTTTGAAAACCGTACTGACATCAAGAAAGTATCAGCATCTGAAGTAACTATCTGATACCATTTCTCAAAACCAATCTGTTTAATTTCACTTTTAATTGTTTCATATATATCCTTACAGTCAGAATCCTCCATATTACCTGTTATATAATTAACAGAAATCTTGTCACTATCCGGAAGTTCCATATAAGCCTTAACAAAATTCTCATCCTTCTTTAACAGACTTGCAAGTTTATTGGCATCACTGTCTGTAAGCTGAATCCTTCTGTAATGTGTAACGCCATTCTGTCTGAAACCAACCTTATAATTAGTCACTGAACCTCTGCCGTTATAAATATAATTATGAACACCATTTGATATACATTTATCTTTATATGCCCCAAATTTCTCCGATACATATTTAAGAATCTCTTCATCTGTAAACTGAACCTTCGATGATATAGAACTGAAATATCCGTTATCTGAAGCATAGTACATATCCATTGACTGAATTGATACATATGCAAGTTTTGAAGCATCCGGTTCGTATGATGCCTCATATTTGCCAAATGAATTAGCTCCTGTTCCAATTACCACTGCAAGAACATATCCAAGAAGAATTGATGGAATACACTGCTTTATAACATTCATCTTCTTACTTACTATACATTCATAAACAAACACAACCAATGCACTTACAATAAACAGCACAACAACTGCTATTGTCTCATCATTGTCTATACTTGTATATGCTATCATTACACCTATAAACGCAATTGAAAAGCCGATAAGTGTTCTGATAATCATTGGCAACACCTTTCCATTAGATGCTTTTCCTGCTGTCTCACTTTTTCTCTTTACAAAGAGAAGTGCGCCAAGCGCTATATATATAAGTGCAAGCACGAGTGTATATAAGTTACTTGTAAGGCTGAGAACCATATCTGCTATTCCTGATGGACCATTGTATATATCAAATACAGAAAATACCCAGCCAACAATCATATTGTTGGAAGAATCAAGTAACCCCACACCACTGTTACTTATCATGTAAGCTTCTCCATGAAACACAGTCAGTTCTGTAACCATTAACGCAATAAATCTTGGAAGAAACATTATAAGTCCTGTAACACATATGTTGCTTAATATGTTTCCTGTAATAGATATTGATACATTTATAATTGCCATGCATAAAAGGCTGCATATAAATGTTGAAAGATACATACGGAACATTGTTGCATAATCAACATTAAAATACTGCCTGTTAGCCATGAATAAAACTGCCTGTGATACATATGACACAACAAGTATTCCGGCAATCCATGTAAGTATTGCTGCTGTCTTGCTAAGATATATGCACAATCTTGTATATGGAATTGAATGGTAAAAATCACTGCTGCTTCTCTTATTAAGAAAACTCCATACTATCAATGATATAACAGGTACAACAATTATGAATACTAATACCAGAAAATAATTCCCTGAAATTCCACCTACATTATTAACCTGTTTATATTCTTTAATATAGCTTAATGATGAAATAATCGGTACAACTGATATAAGTGTAATTACCGCCATCATTATAAAGCCCGCAAGTCTTGTCTGCTTCAATGTCTGTAAAAACATATGAAAGCTGAATACTTTCTTATTATTCATGCGTCTTATCCCCCTTCACATCAAATGTATAACCGAGCGCTTCCATCTCATAAGTAAATACTTCTTCAAGCGTAAGCGGGAGGACATCAAATACTACCGGATTCATGGCATTTATAATGTCCATGGTCTGTTCCCTGTCGCCACTTACTATCATGTTGGCAACTGACCCCTCCTGACGGTATCTTGTAATTCTAATGCCCTCAAACTTACTCTCATCAAAATCATCCTTAAAAGCTACCTGTACCTTGAACTGACTCGTCTTTAGTTCAAATACATCGCTGTCAAGCACCAGCCCGCCTTTATGAAGAAGTGACAAATGATCACATAAGTCTTCCAATTCTCTTAATGAATGTGATGTGACTATAACAGTAGCGTTATTTTCTGCAACATCACCACATATTAACTTCTTGACAAGATTACGCATAACAGGATCAAGTCCGTCAAATGTTTCATCAAAGAACATATACTTGGCTCTGGTTGAAAGTGCAAGTATTATAGCTGCCTGTCTCTTCATTCCTTTTGAAAAGTTTGATATACTCTTAGACGGATCAAGTCCAAATGTTTTCGTAAGCTCTGTGAATCTGTCCATATCAAAATTATCATATATTGAACTATAGAACTTAGCCATGCTCTTCATGTTCGCGCCTGCAAGAAAGAATAATTCATCTGCAACGAACACCAGCTTATTCTTCATGTATGTATTCTCATATACATTAATTCCATCGATTATTGCTTCTCCCTTATCTGCCTTATATATTCCTGACAGAACTCTTAACAGTGTAGACTTTCCTGCACCGTTAGAACCAACCATACCATATATACAGCCCTCCGCTATATTACAGGTAACATTGTCAAGTGCTGTAAAGTCATCAAATGATTTAGTAACACCTTTTACCTCTATCATATTTTCTTATAAACCTCCTCAATCATATCTGTTATCTCACTCTTACTCACCCCTGCGTATGCAAGCTTTCTTACAATCTCCTTAAGATCTGAAAGCTTTTCCTTAGACTGATTCCCGACAGTCTTTAACGCTTCTGCCGATATAAAAGAGCCCTTTCCCGGTACACTCACCAGGATTCCTCTTCTGTCCAGCTCCATGTATGCTTTCTGGATTGTATTCGGATTAGTAGACAGCTCCATCGATAACGACCGTACCGATGGCATCTTATCGCCTTCCTTCATAATCCCTTTAAGCACCTGGTCTTCCACCTGCTTAATGAGCTGTTCATAGACTGGCACTCGCGACATGACATCTATAGTGAACATGTTCCATTCCTTTCTGTGTTTATTTTAACTGGTTACAAGCTTGCGTAATAACTGTACTATATTAATTAGTACAGTTACAGCATACTATTATATTTAGTTATTGTCAACTGTTATTTTTAAGGTTTTGCAAATATGCCAAGTTCAGGCGCACCATACGAGCATGAAACAAATGCTGCTGCCATCATAAAATCAACAATTGCCATAATCCATGTTCCAAGTACAAAGCTCTCATGCCCGGCACGTCTTAACACATGATACTCCACAGCGAAACCAGTTAGCACTGCCACAAAAAATGTTGCAATATCAAGCCACATTTTTGAAAATCCAAGAACTCCCATATATGTGTAGTACAGAAACGGAATTGCCCATGTTGCCACATTTGCACCGAGTAAAACCGCAAAGCCGCTTGCTTCGTATCTGTCCTTTAATGCATACCATGTATAGATTCCATACAGATTCATAGGCAGAAACGCCAGCTTCATATGTTCCCATGTTGATTCATTAGTTGGAAAAAACAGCCCGGCAAATGTATTCTTTCCTGTCCAGTCATACACAAAATGAAATAAGGACCCTGACACCCATACTGCCAGAATCCCTATTATCATTGTTATATTAAGTTTTTTGATTGTCTTGTTCACAATGCACACCTCCATTATTGTTGAATAATAGAAGTATATGCTTCCATCTGTTGTACTATTCCACTTCAACAGTCATAGTTACATCAGACACCTCAATATAAGTTCTTCCATCACTTACATTAATCTCTGTTCCATCTGCATATGTATACACTGTCTTGGAATAACGGTCTGACTTACTCCACTGGATTGGAACAGCATAACCGTTAGTTATGTAATAACCTTCCCCCCTGCCGACTGTATGAAGATTCCAGCAGTAATTATCATCCATCATGCTGTGTGTAATCTTCTGCACGATAATATTCTTAGTATTAAACTGTTCACCTGTTTCGTGGTCAAGACTTGGCTCGCCACTCGCAAACCTTAAATAATTACCTGACGCAGCATCATATGTAAATGTTGTGTACTGATAACTGCTGTAAGGCACATACACAGATGATGCACTGACTGAATCTTCTCTTTTTGAAAGGTCAACATCTGATACATCATAATTAAGCAGTACTGTGTCCGATGCATTCTCAGCCTCAGCATTGAAACCTTTTTCCTGTACTGCACTCTTTAACCTGTAAAGCGATGTATATGCTGTATGCTCTGTTGCAAGCCCTTCCGGATTATGTCTCCAATAATATGCACTGTTATAGAAGCCGTTAATCCAGTTAATACCAGTCTTTGCCTCATCACTCTCAGCGTAAGTGCTTCCGCCAAAATGTACAAATATCGCATCTGATTCAAAACAGAAATCAAGGAAATTATGTCTTGCACTTCTTATTGTTCCAATAACCGTATCTGTCTGACTTACATTGCCTGACCCAATAATCTCCTGTGGTGCTTCATCTGTAACATCTGAATCCTCTACCTTGAACAAGGCAAGAAGTCTGCATGTATAACTCTCTGTTGGAAGCTCATATACAATATATGCCTTATTAAGTCCAGTCTGCACCTGTACAGCTACTGGTGTATTGTTAACAGATACTGCAAATGGTCTTGTCTTCGAATTAACGTCAATTATGTCGACCGTATTATCTACATATACAGTAGGTTCTTCTGTCTGTGAAGCAGCCTCTATCGGATTAATATTCTGTGATAAAGCCTCGCCCGTAGGATTACCGCCTCTTATTCTGCTTGTCATCATAATGCACATGGCAGCCGCAGCAACTGCTGCCGCGCCAAGAGCAGATATTATAATAATACGTTTTCTATTATTAATCATTGATTATCTCCCATCATAATAATCTTCCTTAATTGTACGACTTGCACTTCTATATGGCAAGAAAAAAGAGCCATACATAACCATAGTTATGTATAGCTCTTTATTAATATGCCGGCAACGGGAATCGAACCCGTATGGGAGTATAAGTCCCGCAGGATTTTAAGTCCTGTGCGTCTGCCAGTTCCGCCACACCGGCGTAAAGTGCCTGCATAGCAGGCGTATTATTAATACATATGACTTCCTCTGGCGCAGCCTAAGTGTCCCAAATGCAATAACAGATATGTAGTACATCACGACTCTTTACTACCTGCAGATTCAACATATGCAGTGAATGAAGTTTAGCACATTGTTATGTTTATAGCAAGCATATTTTGTCAGTTTCACTGTTTTGTCACATAATTTTCATAAACTGCCAGCTCTAACTGTGCATAAGTACCATAAAAAGCGGTACTTTTGTCACATTTGTCAAGAAGAACTGATGCCAGTATATCTGAATATCTGTCGGCAAGTTCTCCAAGCATATGACCTTCTTCATCAAAGAAGTCATCATCTGTTCTTGGAAGTGTATCCATTGTTAACAGATTGAAATCATAATATTCAACACCATATTCTTCACAAAGCCTCGTAAAATATGCTCCTGCCTGTTCCGAATAACCGTTAACTGATGTTGTCGGCGTAATAGGTGATGTAACGCATACCAGTTCAATATTATTCTTCTTACAATATTGAACAGTCTTTTCAAATGAATCCAGAACCTTATCACTGATTCCACTCTCATCCCATGCAACAATATCAGATGGCACGAGGCTGTCCATCTTCATATCTCTATAGAAAAATCCTTTGGCAGCATAAGGTCCTCCGGCATCATGTATCTCAACTGCATCCATACTGTAGTTGCGGTATGCCGCACTGCTCTTAACCTTAAGATTATTCATAATAGCAGACGGTGATATCTCATAAGCCCATCTCTTTGAATATACAGTACGAAAATCCTTTGTGAGCAGATTATCAGCTATATACTTAAGCTTTACATTACTGAAAGGAAGCCATGTGTATATGAAACAGTCTTCAAACTCCCTCTCTGCATAATTGCACCAGTACTGATAATCAAGGTCATATATAACTCTTTTTACATTATTATGCCGGTCACTCTCCATTAAAAGATAATATGAATCTGTTACCGTCTCGCCTGGTATTGCAAGATTAAATGCATTGTCAGATGCCCCGGCTTCATCGAGCTTTACTGGATTTATAGCAGATCTTGCATGTGAAGCTCCAATTATTATATTGTCATATCCTTCATCAGTATCTGCATTGTCGGCCTCATGTATAATGTATCTTATATAGCCTGATGGCATCATCGCATAATCCATACATTTGACAAGCCCGACCACTATGGCAATAAACACCACAGCTCTGACATATTTTAATATTTTATTACTCATTGCCCCTCGCTTTAATTGCCTCTATGCACTCATCATAACTGCTGTAAAAATATTCTGAACAATCATTCTTTTTAAGTATCTCTGTGAGTACCTCTGAGAACTGCTCAGCAAGCTCTCCGTTCATATGACCTTCCCAGTCAGAAAAATCATCATCACTTACATTAAGAATCTCATTCTTAATAAGATTGCCATCTATATACCTTACATTATTCTCATCACATATCTGCTTAAAATATGTATCAGCCTCATTAGCAGCACCCGAAACAACCGACGATGGTGTAATTGGTGCAGTAACACATATAAGCTCAATTCCATTGTCCTTACAATACTTAACTATCTTCTGGAAATATTTCTGCACCTTAGGATTAAGATCTTCATATGTCCACGGTGATGGATTAAGCTTTCCCTTCTTATCAGTTACCTTTGTACGGTAGAAAAATCCCAATCCCTGATATGGTCCTTCTGTATCGATTCCGGCAACACCCTCAATCTGGAAATTCTTATATTCATCAGTTTTCTTTATAGCCATATATTTCTTAGCCGTTTTCCAATTCTTGGCAAATGCATATCTTCTGAAGTATATTGTTCTGAAGTCTTTATCCATAAGCTGGTTTACTATATACTCCATCTTAAGAGTTGAAAAAGGAAGCTGCCCATATACAAGAAGATCTCCAAAATCCGAATCGCGTTTCAGATTCTTATTCCAGTACTGATAATCAAGTTCAAGAATTATCTTCTTTATTATTGCACGCTTCTCTGATCATATAATAATTATCAATCACCGTGGCGCCCTGAATACACATATTAATTGGATTAACTGCATATTCCATTTCCAGAAAATAATGTGGGTCAATTGAAGCCCTTCCATGTGAAGCTCCCACTACAATACAATCATAATCAGAGCCATCATCCAGATTGTCAACTGTATGGATTATATATCTTGCATACCCCGGCTGAACCATTACATAATTAACTGCTTCAACAAGTATGGTTATAACCGCAAAGAATACTATCACCCTCACATATTTTAATATCTCTTTAAATGCTTTCTTCTTCATGGTATCCTGCACCTCTGATTAGAACTGGGCGTACATAAATCCACCCGATGTATTAGAAATATAGCCAAGCATTGCAACTGACATAACAAGAGCTATGTATACAGCCCATCTGATAATCAGCGGCTTTCTGTCAAGAGCTTCTCTGATTACAATGCCTTTCTCTTTAAGTATACTTATAATCAGCCACACAAGACAGCCTGCAAGTAATATAATCAAATCCAGCTGGCTTCCAAACATTTTTACAACGGCGTCCATGCTGAATGATGCATGTTTAAATGTATTTCCCATAAGTCTGAATGCATCTGTAAGAGTAGCTGCGTTATCAAAATACCAGCTTATATTAACAAGTATAAATGTTCTTATTATCTGCCATCCTCTGTACCAGCGTGCATTCTTATTAATATGAGTTATTTTAAACATTTTTTCATAAACAGGTGCCATAATACTGCTAAAGCTCATGATTATACCATTGTACATACCATATACGATATACTTCCATGCTGCTCCATGCCATACACCTACTATAAAGAATATGAGTAAATCAGCCAGACAGATAGGCAATGCCTTCGCCATATATTTACCAAATCTTGTTTTGCTGTGTTTCTTGAAGAACTTACCCAGCTTATTCATGGCTTTACTTAAGCTGAACGGATAGAACACATAATCCTTCATCCATGTACCAAGTGTTATGTGCCATCTGCGCCAGAACTCTCCAATAGAATGAGAGAAGAATGGCTGTCTGAAATTATCATCCAGGTGGATTCCAAACATCTCGGAAGCACCCATAACCATATCGATTCCACCAGCAAAATCTCCGTATAGCTGTGCGCAATACGCAAGAACACCTATTATTACATATATTCCATGATACTGTCCGGGATTATTAAACACCAGATCAGACACGACTCCTGCACGGTCAGCTATAATGAACTTTTTGAAAAGTCCCCAAGCCATACGCTGCAATCCATGCTGGATAACTGCAAGATCATACTTATGCTCTGCCAGAAACTGTGGTGCAAGTCTGTCATATCTTCCGATAGGTCCCTGTGTTATCTGAGGAAAATACGAAACAAACAAAGCATATTTAAAAATGTTATTACATGCCTTTACTTTGCCTCTGTATACATCAATAACATATGATATCGACTGGAATGAATAGAAAGATATTCCAAGCGGAAGAAGCAGTGTAAATGTTGATATCCTGCCATTGCCACCAAAAGCCTTAATTATGCCATTGACGTTCTCAATCGCAAAATTATGGTACTTAACAACTGCAAGCACACCAAATACCAGAAGAAGAGCAAGTACTACAACTCTTTTCTTATATGTCTTTGCCTTTTCTTTTAAAGCCTTTTTATCTTCTCTTGCCAGCCCATCTGCTTTAAGGCTCTTGTCAAGATTATCCTCTGTTCTCTCTAAAAGGATTCCTGATGTGAAAGTAACGATTGTTGTAAGTAATATGAATACAACAGTCTTATATCCCGAACATAAATAGTAGGCATAGCTTAATATCAAAAGCCATGCCCACTGTGCCTTCTTAGGTATAAGATAATATACAATTACTCCCACTAATAAAAATACCAGAAATCCGGTAGAAACTAGTGACATATTATTTTACCCCGCTTTCCGGATTAATCCTGCAGACGCTGAATCATCTCCCACATAGCTTCTGCTGAATTAAAGTTCTCAGGTACTATATCAACTGGTGTGATATCAATGTCAAATGCATCGTTTAACTCACCAACAAGTGATACAATATCAAATGAGCTGAATATACCATCATCGATAAGAGTATCACATACTTCATAATCCACATCACTGTTAATTTCATTCAAAATGTCTAATAACTGATCCATAATAAACCTCGCAAAATATTAAAATCTATTGATCACACATCTGTGAACAGAAAACATTCTATCTTCTCATTCGCATATAGTCAATCATATTTTGTTACAAAATTGTAAAATTATTGTGTATTACTGCTATTTATTAAAAATGTTTCAATAGGTTTTCTTATAACTCTGTAACCATTTTTCTTAGAATACATCACAATTGCCGGCATTCGACGGCTCAGAAACAGATATATTCCCTCCGTAACCGAATAAGCTCCAATATTATAAAATGCTATCATATCGCCAATCTTAGCATCTTTTAATTCAAGATTCTTAACAATTACATCCCCTACTGTACATAATGAACCGCATATATTATATGGCTGTACTCCCTGTGAATACACTTCGACCTCATGATCTGCACCATCAGCAAACCCTTCTGTGTACTCCATTGGAATGAATTCACATCTTGGTTTCTTCATAGCCATAGCCTGTCCATAATAATTAATATGATTAATTCCGCTGTCAATAATTGCATATCTTGTTGTGTCATTCATCTTCATATCAGCAATTCTGCTTATAAGAACTCCACAGGTAGCTGCAATATATCGCCCCATCTCAAGAGTGACATTGAATTTTTCGGACATTTCTTTAATCATGCCTGCAAATTCTTCTAACTCGTCAAAGTTAGTATTCATTGCATCACATTTGTCTGTAACGAAGTAATCGACTGAAAGACCAGGACCATATTCAATCTCATTAAGCTTAACGCCATGCTCTGCTTCACATGTATGTGCTATTGCCTGTAACCATACTACCTCTGACTCTATCTGGCTTAATTTCTTCTTCTGGGTTCCTGAATAGCACTGGATTCCCTCTATGATAATTCCCTTAAGTTCATCCTTTCTGTCAGCAATCTCATATACCTGACGCTCATTAATGCCGAACTGGTTGCCACTTGTAACTCTTATAAGCACCTTAACTTTAATGCCACACTCAACTGCACATGAATTGATAAGTTCAAGCTGATTAAGTGATTCCACTGTGTAGATTCCAACAGCACCTGTCTTCATCGTGTAGAGGATATCTTTCTTTTCCTTATTAACACCCGAAAGGACTATCTTCTCCCTGTTTATGCCCTCTTTTTCGCATATCGCAAATTCACCTGGAGAACATACCTCGAATTTATCAAGCTTCTTGTCAAGCACGCTTATAAGAAACGGATTGGCCTTCATTGCATAACACACTGTAACTCCACATCCTAGAATCTGCTGCATGGCATCAATCCTTGCACATAGCTCATCTGTATCAAATATATACGATGGTGTTCCACATTTTATGGCAATCTCTTTTAATTCATTAACTCCTACCATCCTATGCCTCCTGTTCTTTATATATCTTCATAAGTTCTTTTCTGTCAATTTTACCATTCTTAGTAATCGGCATTGTTTCAACCTTAACAAGCACATTTGGAATCATCCACTGTGGCACTTTATCTTTGAGAGCATGTGTTACGCCCTTTCTGTCAAGCTCACTTGCTCCTTCTATCTCAAAGAATCCGAGAATCTTATTCTCATCTGTATCAAATATACAGCAGCTTCTAAGCAATCCCTCTATAGCATTCATGTATGTTTCAATTTCGCCTAGCTCAATTCTGTGTCCCATATGCTTAATCTGGAAGTCCTTTCTTGATGAGAAGAAAAGTTCACCATCTTCACTATAGTAACCAAGATCACCTGTGCGGTATATAGTTTCCAGATATCTGTCATTAAGAGGATTCTGTACAAATGCTGCTGCTGTCTTTTCAGGATTACGCAGATACCCCATAGTTACAGCTGTTCCAGATACACATATTTCTCCTAACTCGCCTGGTCTGCCTGCATCAACAAGCTTATCCTCATCATCTAACAGGAATACTCTTTCATTGGCAAATGGCTTTCCCATCGGAAGCTTCTCGTCAAGACCAAACTCCCTGTCAATAATATAATATGTACAATTACATGTTATCTCTGTTGGTCCGTAAAGATTAACAAACATTGCATCCGGATACTGCACTCTCCATGCATTAAGATGCTTTATAGGCATAACCTCTCCGCTGAACATAATCTTGTTAAGTGAAGATGGTCTCTTATACTCGAATCCATTAAGAGTTGTTACAATACATAACGCTGATACAGCCCATATAATAGTTGTAACCTTTCTGTCATCAAGGAAATCAAGCAGCTTGGTTGGAAATGAGAAGCACATCTTAGGAATAAGCTGTAAGGTTGCGCCTGTCTTTAAACTTGAATATATATCCTTAACTGATACATCAAAGTCAAAAGGTGCCTGATTACCTATAACATCCTCATTAGTAATTCCAAATGTTTCTGTAAAACAGTCAATAAAATCTATTGTTGAACGGTGATTAACTATAACTCCTTTAGGAACACCTGTCGACCCTGATGTAAATATTGAATACAATGGATCTGTATCAAGTGCCTGTTCTCTTATCTTTTCCAGTCTCTCCTGAGCCTCTGAATCCACAGCCTGTCCGTCATACTCTTCAAGCAATTCGTCAAGATTAATAATCTCGCCCTGAAATCCGAGCTTTTCTGCTTTCTTGGCTGACTTATTATCCACAACCAGAATATCTGCCTGAATCGTATCTAATATAAGATTAATTCTCTCAACCGGATGAGTTGTATCAAGCATACAGTAATATCCGCCTGCATACACAATTCCCATAAATAAAGATAATGTATTACATGTCTTATCCATATACACAGGAACTCCCTGTGTAGGCTTAATCTTAAGCGAAAGGCAGCTTCCTATGAACTTTGCCTGATTCATAAGCTGTGTATAAGTAAGTTCATTATTCATGTCCGCACACGCTGTCTTTTCCCCATACATTCTCTGTGAGTTTTCAAGAAACTCTAATACATTCTTTTCCATTACCTTCTCCTTTTACTTCTTATTCTTATCTTTTCTGAATACAAGCAGCTTGCTTATAACATAATTAAGTATAATTACAACTACCTGCGCTATAAACTTTATTAACATACTGTTGAAATGCAGCATTGTAATGAATACAAGAAGAATTATCTCTTCAATTACAAGAGTTAATACTCTTCCACCTGCAAATGAAACTAACTGTTTCATAAATTCTTCCACAGTCTTAGTTGGTGCTGCAAACACCCATATCCTGTTAGTAAAGAATGCAAAAAGTACTGCAAGTACCCATGAAATAACATTTGCAATAAGCTCATTAATTCCAAGTGTAACATTAAAGAATGCATATGAACCTATACTCACTACTGTTGTAAGTACTCCAAAGAAAAGATACAGAAGTACTTCCTTATACTTCTTATACAATGGTTCAAACACCCTCAGACCCGGCAGATGCATAATCTTATCAAATATATCCGGCTTAATTTCCTGCATATTATTATCTGTATTGTTACTCATAATTACCTCACTGTTTTTATTGATATAACGCCATACTATTTTATACTTTTATCAATAACAAATCAAGAAAAAGACGCCGTATAAAAACGGCGTCCTGGAAATGCATTTATTATTTTGATTCGTTGATAACGATATCATCTGTCTCAACTTCCTTGTTTCTGTTTTCATCAATTCCAAGCTTGTTATTAAGCTTTTTCTTTGCCTTTCTTAAATAAATACCAAGAAATGCACCAACAGCAATTATCACTCCGGCAATAGCCTGAATGGCATAAGTCATAACAGATGGGTCAATGTAACCTGCTACATTTAAATTTAATAATGTCAACATTACTTCTTATCTCCTTTTTAATTAAGTTCTTTTTTTAATGCTTCAATCATCTTGTTGTTATCTACATCATTTCTGATTGCAATTCTTATATACTGTTTTCCATCATGTAATTTTGATGTAAGATCCTTTATAAGCAGATAATGATTCTTAAACAGTTTTATCATAAGTTCTTTTGCTGTCATTCCATTAGTTATCTCAATCATAAAATAATTAGCCTGTGATGGGATGACCCTTATACCAGATATCTGCTCCAGTTCATTATAGAACCTTTTTCTTTCTACGCGGAATTTATCCATTGCAGCTGCATAATCTTTCTTATACTTTTCTGCAATCTGAAGATAATACTCACCAAATGAATTAATATTCCATATTGCAACATCTTTTTTCATTGCTGCAATCGCTTCTGTATCTGAGGAAACAAGGATTCCAAGCCTCAGTCCCGGTACACCGTATGATTTAGATATACTTTTCATAACATATAATCTTCTATATGTTTCGATAAATTTCTGTTCTATAAGAGAATTATCCGGTTCATCTGAGAAATCAGCAAACGACTCATCAACCACCAGCTTTATTCCCTGACCGTCTGTCCATTTTATTAATCTTATAATCTCTTCTTTTTTCAGATAATTACCAGATGGATTATCAGGATTAATAATAATAATATTATCTACTTTGTTGCATGTATAGAACTCTATCAGTTCTTCAACTGAATATGTATAATTATCATTTGACGGTGTAAATACCACTTCGTCTTCAACAGAATATCTGTTAGGATATTCTTCAAATGTAGGTCTGATAACGCCTGTCTTTCCAGAAAAGCTTTCCATAAGTGACTTAATAAGTTCTGCTGCTCCATTTCCAACTATTATGTTGTCTTTATGAACACCAAAATTCTTAGCTGCAAGTAAAGAATTAACTCCCATACCTGAAGGATATTCTGTCAAAAGTGTATCAAAGCTTGCACGCAGTTCATCCTTAAGCTTTTTAGGCGGATAATAAGGATTAACAAGATAACAGAAATCCAACAATCCCGGATATCTCCAGAATCCTCCATATCTTTTATG
>ENA-OURS01001486-OURS01001486.1-human-gut-metagenome-genome-assembly--contig:-NODE-1486-length-19905-cov-2.186448_pt1 | contig 19905 bp, 17 predicted proteins | sample MGYA00242109_ERZ509010 | MGnify/ENA primary metagenome ERZ509010 (study PRJEB26280, sample SAMEA2338774) | human gut metagenome | biome: human gut; feature: human-associated habitat; material: faeces... | reverse complement strand
AATCTGGGTTGACATTGCCAAAAATAAGTGTTAAAATCCTCGTCAAATTAAATTTGGCTTTGATGGAGAAAAGAGCGGCGGTTGCCCAAGAGAGGTTCGCATTTGCTGGGAGCGAGCCGCAATTAAAGCTCATAAAGTTCGCTCCGGAGCCGCAGCGGTGAAGTTTTGCCTTCCGAATCTCGAATTTGCGCCGTGCCGTGTCCGTCGGTACTCTTCGGGCTCATTCACGGACAAAAGCGGGTTTGGACCGGGGCAAATGTGTAGTCGCTGCCGCGTCAGACCCGATAAAGTCTTTTTGAGGCAGCCTTGGACTGTTGCTGTTTGTGAACGCGATTTCGCGGATGCATTCGGCACGTTTCGGGCTGTGAAACAGGGTGGTACCACGAGAAAAGCGCACTCGTCCCTCAGGGACGGATGCGCTTGATTTATTTTGCGGAACAAATTTCTTTGATTTGAAAAAATAAAGGAGAAAAACAAAATGCTTGACGAACTTGCAAAAATCCGTGAGGACGCGCTTAAGCGGCTTGAGAACATCAAAAGCGAAGAAGAGCTGTCCGAACTGAACACCTCCGTTTTGGGCAGAAACGGCGCATTGACGGCTATTCTGCGCACAATGGGCAAACTCTCTGCCGAAAGGCGCGCGCAGCTCGGCAAAGCGGCCAATGAGGTTAAGCAGTCCATTGCCGAAGCACTTGAAGCACGAAAAGCAATGCTTGACGCATTTGCAGAGCAAAAGCGCATTGAAGACGAAACCGTTGACGTTACCCTTCCGGGCATTATCGAGCTGCCGTCCGGCAAGCTCAACCCGCTTACCAAGGTATATCGCGAAATCCGCGATGCGCTTGTCGGATTGGGCTTCACAACCTTTGAAGGGCCCGAAATCGAATATGACGATTTTAACTTCACAAAGCTGAACCTTCCGCCGGATCACCCCGCAAGGGATATGCAGGATACCTTCTACATCAACGACAGGGTTCTGCTGCGCACGCACACATCCCCCTGCGAAGCGCGCGCGCTTATGGCGCTTGAGCCCCCGTTCCGCCTTGTTATTCCGGGAAGAGTTTTCCGCGTTGACGAGCCCGATGCAAGCCACAGCCCTGTTTTCATGCAGATTGAAGGGCTTGTTGTTGACAAAAACCTGACATTTGCCGATTTGAAAGGCACTATCGACACTTTTGTTAAGGCCGTTTTCGGCGAGAACGTCCGCTCACGCCTCCGCCCGAGTTATTTCCCGTTCACGGAGCCTTCTGCCGAGGTTGATATTTCCTGCACGATCTGCGGCGGAAAGGGATGCAGCTCCTGCAAGGGCACGGGCTGGATGGAGATTATGGGCTGCGGCATCACAAACCCGCATGAACTTCAAAACTGCGGACTCGATCCCAACGAATGGTCCGCGCTTGCATTCGGCGTCGGAGTTGACCGCGTTGCGTGCCTGAAATACGGCATCAGCGACATTCGCCTGCTTTACGAAGGCGATGCGCGTTTCCTCAGGCAGCTGTAATTAAGGAGGGCAAAATAATGAAACTACCGCTTAAATGGCTGAAAGATTATGTTGACTATAACGTAACACACAAAGAGTTTTCTTCAAAAATGCTCCTGCGCGGATTCGAGGTTGCGGATATCATTCCCGAAATGAAGGTCAGCAACGTTGTTGTCTGCACAATAACGCATATTGAGCAGCACCCGAATGCGGAAAGGCTGCGCGTTTGCAATATCGATATCGGCGCGGAAAACGAACTTGTTATCGTTACCAATGCGGCTAATGTGTATGAAGGCTGTCAGGTTCCCGTTGCGCTGGACGGCGCGATTCTTGCGGACGGCACGGAAATAAAGCCCACAAAGATGCGCGGTGTGCTGAGCAGCGGAATGTTCTGCGGCGGTGCGGAACTCGGCATCAACGATGTTGAATACGAGGGCGCGGGTGCGGACAGCGTTCTGATTCTGAACAACGGCACAAAATACACAAACGGTATGCGCATTCAGGAAGCACTCGGGCTTGACGATGTCATTTTCGATATTGAACTCACGCCCAACCGCCCCGATTGTCAAAGCATTATCGGCCTCTGCCGCGAGGCTGCGAGTGCTCTCGGTCAGAAATTCCACGAACCTGTCATCAAACCCGTTGCCGGCAGCGGCAGTGCGGCGGATTATGCAAAGGTCACCGTGCTCAATCCCAACCTTTGCCCGCGCTATTGCGCAAGGGTTGTGACCGATTTGAAAATCGAGCCCTCACCGAAATGGATGCAGCTGCGTCTGAAGCTTTCGGGAATCCGTCCGATAAACAATATTGTTGATATCACAAATTATGTTCTGCTCGAATACGGTCATCCGATGCATGCATTCGACCTTGCCTGCATTGAAGATGCGCATATTGTTGTTCGCAATGCCGTTGAGGGCGAGGTTGTAACAACGCTTGACGGCAAACAACGCGCCGTAACACCGGATATGCTGCTCATTGCCGACCCGCATAAGGGCGTCGGCATCGCAGGCGTCATGGGCGGACTGAATTCCGAAATCACCGAAAATACAAAGGTCACGCTGTTCGAAAGTGCGGTGTTCAACGCTGCAAACATCCGCCGTACAACGCAGAAGCTGCATCATTCAACCGACTCCTCCGCAAGGTTCACAAAGGGCGTTGAAGCCGTGAATGCGGAACTTGCGGTCAACCGCGCGATTGAGCTTGTTGACATTCTCGGAGCCGGCAGGGTCATCGGCAGCATGATCGACGTTTGCAATGCGGATATTTCCGAAAAAGTCGTGAATGCGGATGTTTGTCATATTAACCGTATTCTTAACACGAAACTCAGCGGAGAATCCATGGCGGAGCTGCTTTCGACCATCAGCATTCCCGCTGAGGTTTGTGAAAACAAGCTGCGTATCAAGGTTCCTCACTTCCGCACGGATATTGAAGACGGAATCGAAACCGACTGGGATATTGCGGAAGAAATCGGGCGGCTTTACGGCTACGATAACATTGAGCCTACGCTCATGCACGGCGATTCCTTCCAAGGCAGGCTTTCCCGCTCCGTCATAATTGAAGACAGGGTGAAGGATACAATGGCTGCAATGGGCTTCATGGAGCTTTATAATTACAATTTCACATCTCCGCAGGAATATGATCTGCTGCTTATTCCGGAGAACGACGAAAAGCGCAACACCGTTCGCCTGCAAAACCCCTTCGGCGAGGATCAAAGCCTTATGCGCACAACGCTCATCGGCGGCCTGCTCCGCACGATGCGCACAAACTGCAACAAAAAGAGCGGTCACGGCAGGTTCTTCGAAATCGGCAATGTTCACTTCAACAACCCCGATCTGCCCGAGGAACGCAAGATGCTCGGCATTATCGCATACGGCGGTGCAGGAAATGTCCGCAATGCCGAAAACTTTTTCACGCTTAAAGGTATAATCGAAAAGCTGTTCGAAATACTCGGCATTGAGAACGCAAGGTTTGAGCGCGGAGGCGGAGCGTATCTGCACCCCGGCCAGAAAGCCGTTGTTTCAATTGACGGCGAAGTCATCGGTGAAATGGGCTGCACTCACCCCCGCGTTGAAAAGAATTTCGGCCTGAGCTGCAACGCATACCTTGCCGAAATCGATTTCAACAAGCTTGCGGCACACACAAACAATTCACGCAAATACAGACCTTTGCCCAAATTCCCGATCGTGCCGCGTGATATTGCGGTTGTTGTTGACAGGAACATTGAAGCACAGACTGTCATTGACATCATCAACACAGCCAAGACACAGGTTATTGTTGAAAACGCAAAGGTATTCGATGTCTACTATCCCAAAGAAGCGGGCGACAAGGGCATCCCCGAAGGCAAGAAGAGCATGGCATTCAGCTTCGAACTCCGTTCCGATGAACGCACGCTTACTGATGAAGACATCAACCGTGCAGTGAATACCATTTTGAAGGCTCTCAAATTCCGTCTTGATGCGGTTCTGAGGTCATAACTGTTTTCCGTTTCTGCGGTTTTTAAGCCGATTCCGCTTATTTCGGACTGTTTTCGGGAAGCGTTCCGTATTTGCTTATTCGGACCGTTTCCCGCATCGGTCGCCGCTCCCGTTCCGCATCTTCGGTGCCGCGCGGGAGCGACCGCACCGACCGAGAAAGTTTTAATTAAATCAACGAAACACCGCCTAAAGGAGGTTTCCGCCAAAAATGCTTGCTCGTTTTTTTCTCGGCTCCTTTTCAAAAAGTTTCGCTATGTTTTGCAGGGATTTACACAAATCGCCTGATTAACGAGTATGTTTAACATTGTTTTGGTTCAGCCGGAAATACCGCAAAACACCGGCAATATATCCCGAACCTGTGCCGTTACCGGATGCAGGCTGCACCTTGTTCGTCCCCTCGGTTTTTCCGTTGATGACAGGTATTTGAAGCGCGCCGGTTTGGACTACTGGAACGAGCTTGAGATTTACTATTACGACAGCTTTGAAGAACTTGAAGCGGCTCATCCCGATGCACGGTTCCATCTGCTTTCCACCCATGCGGAAGCAAGCTTTTCCGAAGCGCAATTCCTGCCCGGCGATTTTCTTGTTTTCGGAAAGGAAACGGCGGGACTCGGACAGGAACTGCTCTCAAGGCGCAGCTCGGATGCAATTCGCATTCCCATGCGAAAAGGTCTGCGGTCACTCAACCTTTCAAACTCCGTGGCAATCGTCGTTTACGAAGGCTTGCGCCAAAACGGATATGCCGGGCTTGTGTGACGCCGTTTCAATCCCGTTCCGTTATAAATAACTTTTTGTTAAATTCGGGCGTATCTGCCCATATGATAAAAGAGGTTGCAGCAATGGCAAAAATCGAATCACACAACACGCTTGAAAAAATACTTGAAAACGGCATCATTGCAATATCCCGCGGCAATTACGGCGACACTCTGCTTCGCGCCGTTGATGCGGCTGCACGCGGCGGAATCAAAGCCGTTGAAATTACGTTTGAGCAAAATCTTGCACCCGAAATTGCGGGCGAAGCATTGGATAAACTTGTTCGCAGATTCGGCACTGTACTGGCTGTCGGCGCGGGCACGGTGCTGACGCTTGAACAGCTCAGCATTGCAGCACAGGCGGGAGCGAAATATATTGTTTCGCCGAACAGTGACTGCTATATAATCAAGGAAACAAAGCGGCGCGGGCTGATTTCGATTCCGGGCGCAATGACGCCGACGGAAATCACGGCAGCTCATGCGGCAGGTGCTGATATTGTGAAGCTGTTCCCCGCCGGTGCACTCGGAGTGGAATACTTCAAAGCGATCAAAGCACCTCTCAGGCATATTCCTGTTGCGGCCGTCGGCGGAGTTACACCCGAAAACCTTTTGCTCTTTAAAAAGGCGGGTGCGTGCGCATACGGCATCAGCACGGGGATTTTTAATGCAGCTGCAATAAAAAGTAAAGATTACGAACGTGTGCGCCTTCTGGCCCGCGAATACGTTCGACTTGCTGCGCAGCAGGATTAACCGCCGCGCTTTCGGCAGCATAAAGTAAACAATTTGACAGCGCATACGGAGAAACAGTTTTGAGCGATAAAACATGCAGCAATATTCACGAGGGACACCGAAAGCGACTGCGTGAAAGCTATATCAAAAGCAACGGAAGCGATGCTCTCAGGGATCATCAGCTGCTTGAACTTCTGCTGTTTTATGCCATTCCCCGGCGGGATGTAAATCCGCTTGCACATCGTCTGGTCAACCGCTTCGGTTCACTCCGCGGAGTGCTTGAAGCAAGCTTTTCCGAACTTGCGGAAGAAGGGGTTTCGCAAAGCACGGCCATTTTGATTAAATTGGTCGGCGATATCAATTTTCGCGCAAAAATTGCCGACGCAGCCGGGAAACAATTGAAAAATACCGATGATGCAATGGATTTTTGCAGTGCATTGATTGCGGAAGAACGCGAGGAGGTTTGCCTTGCGGTTTGTCTCAACGCAAAATCCGCCGTAACTTACAGCGAAATTGTGGGACGGGGAAACAGCTCCGAAACGCCGTTTTCGTTAAGGCGAATTGTTGAGATCGCACTCGCACAAAAATCGAATGCAATAATCATTGCGCACAATCATCCGTCCGGCGATCCGAAGCCCTCCGCGCTTGATATTGAAAATACGCGGCGCCTCAGGCTTCTGCTCAACGAAGTCGGAATCGACATGCAGGAACATATCATAGTTTGCAGCAGTGCATGTTATGCGATAGTTCGCGGATACTCAAGAAGCACGGAGCATTTCGGCAGCACTTCCGATACCGCACAGAAAACCTGCACGGAAGATAAGCCTGCGCGCATCACTGTATCAAACAGCGGTGCGTGACGCTGCGTCATTAAATAATGTCGGCTTAACCGCTATTATCATCGCTCAATACTTTGGATTGAGCAAGGAAAGGACATAGGCAGCAATACAATGAATCAAAAAACAAAAAAACACTCCGAAACAGCTGAACGTATTATGCTTTTTATCGGCGCAGCATCACTTCTGCTCGCATTCTGCATCTGCTTCGGATGCACCGGAAACAGCAGTGCAAAGACCTTGCAGCAGCTTTTTGATGAAATCAACAGCACAGGCAAAATGGCGGCTCTGACTGCCGTTCCAACCGAAGATTACTTTCCCGTTTTCGGAATCGAAACGGACAAGGTTGAGGACTCCGTGTTTTATATCGCAGAAAACCCCTCGTCATCGGCGGATGAAGCCGCAATATTCAAAGCCGTTGATGAAGCTTATGCCAAAACGCTTGAACGAATCTTCAAGGCACGAATTCAGGCACAGGCCCAGCTCGCTGAAAGCTACAGCATTGAGCAGTATGACAAGATTAAAAGCACTCAGATTAAACGTAACGGCTGCTATGTTTATTATGTTGTGAGCGAATCGGGCGCGGAACTGACCGAAATGCTTGACTCCGGTATTGCAGGCATCATTGCGCAGGGCTGATATCTTTTTTATCGGATTTCGGTGTTTCGGGATATTAGATTTTGCGGCAAAAAAGCAACCGGATTCGGATTTTCTCGGCCGAAACGCACTTGCAATTGACAAGCCCGCACCAATATGGTAGAATTCTTCAACAGAAGCGGCAGCTGCGGGTATGCATACCGCACTTTCAGAGTGCCGCGAAATACAATATTATGAGGCTTAGTTTTATGAAATTAGGTAAAATTGTTGCAGTTCTGCTTGCCTGTATTTTTGCATTGGGGTTATTAGCATGCAAAAAAACGGATGATCCCGTTATCGACATCGGCGGCAGCGCATCCCCCAACCAAACCGATGCTTCCGCAACCCAACAGGGTTCGGTCGCAGACAGTGCAACCCCAAACAGCGGTTTATCCACAAGTGTACCCACTTCGGAAGTAACATCGGATATTAATCCCACGCCGACTGAAGTTCCGGATAACGAAAGTATCGTGTCCCTCGGCAGTGAAACCGCACCCGCACGCAACACAATGCCCACGGAAACTTACGGTTTAAGTAACACTGAGTGTGAAAGCTGGTTTTCCGATGCCGTGTTTATCGGGGATTCAATCACCATCGGTTGGAAAAACTATAACAATCGCATGCTCGAAAAAAATCCCGAATTTTTCGGAAATACGCGCTTCCTCTGTGAAGGCAGCTACGGTGTCGGACATGCACTTGAGCCGATTTCGGATTCCAGCCTGCATCCCGTTTACGGCGGAGAACAATGCTACATTTGGGATGCCGTTAAGAAAATGGGCGCAAAAAAGGTCTTTATTCTGTTCGGATTGAACGACATTTCCATTTGGGGTGTTCAGGGCACTGCGGACAACTATGCCGAAGTCATTTCGAATATTCGCCGCGAAAGCCCCGAAACGGAGATTTACGTTATCAGTGCAATGTATATGTTCAAAGGCAGCGAGCGCAGTTTTTCGCATGAACAAGGGGAGATTTTTTCTGCCGAAATGAGCAGTTCTTTCCCGTCGGCCCACAGCCGCAGCGATGCACGCGCCCGCGCCGCATCGCGCCCGGAGAGATAAATGCACAAAGCCGCTTCCCCGCGGCATTTCAATGCACCGTGCGGAAAGCGGCAGTCAAGCAATCTTGAATTGTGATATGCAAAAAGGTTCATTCGTCAGACATTGAAACGGAAAACGATTATATCACCGTCCTGAACAACATAATCCTTGCCTTCGGAACGAACAAGACCCTTTTCCTTGCAGGCCGCCATGCTGCCCTGTTCAATGAGCGTTTCATAGGGCACAACTTCCGCACGGATAAACCCGCGCTCGAAATCCGTGTGAATTTTACCCGCCGCACCGGGAGCTTTTGTTCCCTTTGTTATCGTCCATGCACGAACCTCGTCCGTCCCCGCGGTCAGGAAGCTGATGAGTCCGAGCAATTCGTAACTCTTTTGAACGAGCTTGTCAAGGCCGCTCTGCCCAATGCCGAGATCCTCGATAAAAGCCGCCTTTTCTTCATCCGTAAGCTCGGAAAGTTCCTCTTCAACCTTTGCGCATACGGTCAGCGCAGCCGCACCTTCTTTTGCGGCTTCGTCATAAAGCTTCTGCACGGCAGGCGGTTCATTGCCGATTTCATCTTCGGCTATATTCGCGGCATAGATAACAGGCTTTGTGGTCAGGAGGAAAAGTTCGTCCGCCGCAGCGCGTTCATCGTCCGTAAGTTCCATGCTCCGCACAGGCTTGCCGGAATCCAAATGCGCCTTAATGCGTTCAAGAAATTCAATTTCGTGAAGGTACTTTTTATCTCCGCTTTTTGAATTTTTCTTTGCTTTGTCAATACGGCGTTCAATCGTTTCAAGGTCGGCATAGATCAGCTCAAGATTAATTGTTTCCATGTCGCGAACAGGGTCAACCGAACCGTCAACATGAACAATATTTGAATCTTCAAAGCAGCGGACAACATGAACTATCGCATCCACTTCGCGAATATGCGCAAGGAATTTGTTTCCCAAACCCTCGCCGCGATATGCGCCGCGCACAAGCCCCGCAATATCAACAAAACGTATTGTTGCGGGAACAAGGCTCTTCGGATGATACATCTCGTTCAATACTTCCAATCGTTCATCGGGAACGTTGACAATGCCGACATTGGGTTCAATTGTGCAGAACGGGTAATTCGCAGCCTGTGCGCCCGCCTTGGTGATAGCGTTAAAGAGCGTGCTCTTGCCGACATTGGGCAAGCCGATAACTCCGAGTTTCATTCGTTTCGTATCCTTTCATGAAAAAGCCGAATCACCCGCCTGTGCATATTCCGCCCGCAGGAAGATTCGGCTTTATTATAACATTAATACCGAATTTCTTCAATATCCCGAAAATCAATTCCAAGTTTTAATTCATCGCAAATGTTTTTATGAAAATCGTCTCCGGTGCGGCAATTCGGCCGAACTCGAAAACGCGGTTTGCAATTGCCGTAACACATCCCGCCCCGCCTGCGTATTATGGGGGTGACGGCGGGAATCGCCGCAAAAAATCAAGGAGGCAACAAATTATGTGTAACGGTTTCGGCAACAATTGGTGGTGGATCATCATCCTTCTGCTCCTCTTCGGCAACGGAAACACCTGCGGCTGCGATAACGGCTGCGGCTGCGACAACAACAACTGCGGATGCGGCAACAATTGGTGGTGGATTATCATCCTTGCCCTGCTCGGCGTATTCGGTGAAAACGGTCTCGGCTGCGGCTGTGACAACAACAGCTGCGGATGCGGCAATAACAACACCTGCGGATGCGGCTGCTGACAGAGAATAAAGCTCTTATATCCCGAACGCGGGATTAAATTAAACCGCCGTGCGAATTGCGCTGTCGCCGAATAATGCCCTGCGCGCGGCGCAATCCGTGCAGTGCCGACAAATAAACAATGCCGCAATGCGGAAGAAGGTCTGTCTCAGTCCTTTCTTCCGCATTATCGTTTAGACACAAAAATACAAAAATATAACCGTAAAAGCCATTGTTCCCCGCTTGAATTCTCCGCAGTATGCTGTTATACTCGACGTTAAATTCGGAACACCTCCACGCCCCGCGCAAAATGCGGCAGCCCTGTTCCGAAGCCTTCATCTTCCCTCCGAAAGGACAAAAACATGAAGAAAGCAAAAAAAACAAATAAATCCGAATTTTCAAATAAAAAGATTTCGAAGGCGAAAAGGCCTTGCAGCGGATCTGCTGCCGTTCACGATGTTGAATCTGTCGGCAGCAAAAGCGGAAACACAGCCGTGACCAATCCCGAAGAGCTGCTGGACTTTGCCGTTGCGGTTGCCGTCCGGCTGCAAAGCTGCGGCGCGGAAACATACCGTGTTGAGGAAACCGTCGTGCGCATCATTGAAGCATACGGTATAGACAAATCCGACGTTTTCGTAATACCCGGAAGCATTTTTGCCGGACTTGAGGACGAAAACGGGCAGGTTTACTCCAAGATCCGCAGAGTTAAAGACATCGACACGCTTCTTGACGGCGTTGAGATGTACAGCGCATTCTGCCGCCGGATCTGTGCGGAAACGCCGCCGGTTCGTCAGGCGCGGCAGCTTTTGCGTGAAACCGAAAAAAGCATACGCAAATACAAACTGCCGATCGCATATCTCGGCTACTTCCTCATTGCGGCGGGTTTTGCCGTGTTTTTCGGCGGAACGCTGCGTGACGCTCTCGGTTCCGGGCTCTGCGGCATTGCGGTCGGGCTTTGTATTCAGGGCATGGGTTTTTTGCACGCCAACCCGTTCTTCAAAACCTTCGTAGGCGGGTTTGTGCTTGCATTTGCCGCATATTCCCTCACCGTATTGGGTCTTTGCGACAATGCGGATGTTGTTTCAATCGGAGCAATAATGATACTTGTTCCGGGATTTCTTTTTACAAACAGCCTTCGAGATATTATTTACGGGGACACCCTTTCCGGCATCAACCGCCTTGTTCAGGTCGTCATCATTGCAATCGCGCTTGTTGTCGGCACAAGTGCGGCATTCGGGCTTTCACGTCAGATTTTCGGCACAATTGCCGGAAGTCCGCAGCTTGTTGAACACAGTCTTGCCGTGCAATGCATCGCCGGAATGGTGGGAACTCTCGGATTCGGACTGTATTTGAACATGCACGGCAGCGGCATTCCCTATTGCCTCGTCGGCAGCATTATCTCATGGGTGGTTTGCTGCCTTTGTATGCGTGCAGGCATCGGCGAAGCAACAAGCTATCTTATTGCTGCCGCCGTTTCTTCCGCATATGCCGAAATCATGGCGCGTATCCGCAAATTCCCGGCGATAGCTTATCTCATGGCGGCACTTGTGCCTTTGATCCCCGGTGCCGGACTGTACTACACAATGGATTTTATTTCCAGAAGCCAAATGAACGAGGCGTGGGCCAAAGGATCGGCAACCGCCGCAATTGCAGGCGCAGTCGCCGTGGGTGTGCTGCTTGTTTCAACCGCGTTCCGCATGTGGGGCGTGTATAAAAAGAAAAGAGCTGCGGCAAAGTGCGGCACGCAAACCGACAGCAAATAATCTTCAGTTTCGCTTTCCGTTTTAAAATGCTGAAAAATACAAACCGAGCGACTTTTAGCACAGCTGTCGGTCACTCGGTTTTGTTTTTCTTTATTACCTTATTTATATTTTGTTCGTTTATGTTTGCGGCATGATTATGTTCAGTGTCTGCTGAGCAATTTTTGCATATCCTGCGGCAATTCGGCTTTTATGCAGAGTTTTTCTCCGCGCAGCGGGTGAACAAACTCCAGCCTATATGAATGCAGTGCCGGCCGCCCGATAAGCTCCGGCTCCTCCGTTCCGTAGAGCCAATCGCCTGCAAGCGGGTGCCCGACGGCCGCCGCATGAACGCGTATTTGATGTGTCCGCCCCGTGCGAAGTCGGAATTCGACAGGAGTAAGCCCGCTTTTGTTTTCATATCTTTGAGCATCGTTTTCTTTTTTTATAACGATGTTTTCAGCCTGTTCGTTTTTCTCCGCCGCAAATCCGCGGCAGCCGTTAAATCCGTAATCTTTCAGAAGGCGAAAATCCGTGATCGCCTCCGCACCGCACGGGTCAATGACGCGCCGCACGGACGGGCCGTCCTCCCGCTTTACGGGCATGTCAACAGTTCCCGTGTTCGCCCCGAGCCAACCGTGACAAATGCCGATGTAAAAACGCACATAGCGGTCCGTATGCAGGCAAGCCGATAAACGTTCGTGCATATAACCGTTTTTTGCAATCGTCATTACACCCGTCGTGCCTCTGTCAAGCCTGCTCACTGGATGAAAATAACCTTCGTCGCCGTAATACTCATTTACCGCAAGCTCAATCGACGGCACGGAATCATCGTATCGCGATCCGTGAACCGCTGCACCGGCGGGCTTGTTGATAATCAGCAGATCCTCATCCTCAAAAAGCACTTCAAACGGCAATTTTCCGCATCGCTCCGGACAAAAACCTATCGCCGCCGCTACAATATCTCCTTCCGCGGCGCGGACGTTTGAAAACACCTTCTCTCCGTTAAGAGTAATTCCGTTTTCAACCCGCTTCAGCCGCGCAGCAAGCCCCCCCGAAAGCTGCATCTCGTTCCTGAGCAAACTCTGCACGCTCCTCCCCGCTTCGGCTTCGGAAACGCGGTGAGTCAAAAAGCGCGGCTTGGCTCTTTGCGGCTTGCCGCACTCGCAATTTTGATTTTTATAATCGTTTATGTTCATCAATTTTTCGAGGGTGCTCCGAGGCTCCTGCGGTCAGCCCCCCTGCCGCGCGGCTGCGCACCAAAGTGCAGTATCGATTTACATTTCTCTGCGGTTTTCTATGGAACGGAGCAGGGTAACTTCATCGATGTATTCGAGGCTGCCGCCGATAGGTATTCCGTGAGCAATGCGCGTAACGCGGACGCCGAGGGGTTTGAGCAGCTTTGCGATGTAGTTTCGCCTTCAACATCGGGATTGGTTGCAAGGATAACTTCCTTAACTTTTTCACACTCGATGCGCTTGCAAAGTTCGTTTATTCGAAGCATCTCCGGCCCTATTCCGTCCATTGGGGAAAGAACGCCGCCGAGAACATGGTACCTTCCGTGATATTCACGCATACGCTCCATAAAGATAACATCGCGCGCATCTTTAACAACACATAGAGTGTCGGAGCTGCGTTTCGGATCGGAGCAGATCTCACAAACCTCATTTTCCGTATAGTTACCGCAGATAGGGCAAAAATGAACAAGCCTGTGCGCATCCTCAATCGAATTCGCAAGGGCTGCTGCATCCTCATCGGGAAGGGAGATAATATGGTAAGCAAGCCGTTGTGCTGTTTTGATGCCGATTCCGGGCAGGCGGTTGAGCCGCGAGATAAGTCTGTCGAGACTTTCCATTTTGTTCTGCCGAAGAATCAGAAGCCGAAGCCGCCGAGATTTCCGAGACCGCCGGTGACTTTGGACATTTCCTTTTCCATCGTTTCGTTAGCAATGCGAACGGCCTCGTTCACTGCGGAAAGGATGAGATCCTGAAGCATTTCAACATCATCCGGATCCACTGCCGCCGGGCTGATTTCGATGGATTTGAATTCTTTGTTGCCGTTCACAACGACTTTGACCGCGCCGCCGCCGACACTTGCTTCAAAATCGGTGTTGCCGACTTCCTCCTGAACGCGGGCAACTTCCTGCTGCATCCGCTGTGCCTGGCGCATAAGCCCCTGCATGTTGCTTGCGCCGGTGTTGAATCCGTTAAATTTTCCCATTGTTTATACCTTTGCTTCTGCCGCTGCAAAAGCTCCTTTATATTATTTTAAATGAAACGTGCCGAACCGTTTTGATCCGTGTTTTTCTGACGAAAGCCGCATTAAATCGGATAACCGGAATTTTGCGGTTTCGACAAATTCCGATTGAATTTTGCAGACGGAGCCGTTTCGGGCAAACAAGTCGAAACAGCTCCGCCGAAAGTGCGAATTTACGTCTGCATCAGCACTTCATAAGATATGCGTTAATGAACGCTTCAATGTCGCCGTCCATGACAGCCTGAATATTGCCGGTCTCCTCACCCGTGCGATGATCCTTGACCATTGTGTAGGGTTGGAAAACATAGCTGCGAATCTGGCTGCCCCATTCGATTTTTTTCATTTCACCCTTAATATCCGCCATGTGTTCCATGCGTTCGCGTTCCTTGATTTCAAGCAGCTTGCCGCGGAGCATACGCATTGCGGTTTCGCGGTTTTGAATCTGGCTGCGTTCGTTCTGGCACTGAACAACGACGCCCGTCGGGAAATGCGTTATGCGGATCGCGGAGGATGTTTTGTTAACATGCTGTCCGCCTGCTCCGCTCGAACGATAAGTATCAACACGGATATCATCGGGATTTATCTCAATATCACCCGCATCATCGTCAAGAATCGGAGTTACATCCAGCGAGGCAAAAGAGGTGTGCCTGCGCCCGGAGGAGTCAAACGGGGAGATTCGAACAAGCCTGTGAACACCCTTTTCCGCCTTAAGGTAACCGTAGGCATTGTCCCCCTGGCATTCAAAGGTGACGGACTTGATGCCCGCTTCCTCGCCGTCGAGCAAATCCAGTTCCTTCACAACAAAACCTTTGCGTTCGCAATAACGTGTGTACATGCGGTAGAGCAGGCTGACCCAATCCTGCGCTTCCGTGCCGCCTGCACCGGCATGAAGGCTTAGAACGGCATTTGCATTGTCGTACGGCCCGCGGAGCATCGTGTCGATGCGGAACTCTTCAACCTTATGCAGAAAATCCTTAAGCTCCGCCTGTGCTTCAAGCGCGGTTTCCTCGTCATCTTCTTCCTCTGCCATATCAAACAGGGTTGAGACGTCCTCGCCGGTTGTTTCAAGCTTGCGATATTTGTCAAGCTTTGCGTGAATCGCTTTTATGCGTTGATTGACCTTGTTTGCATTTTCAACATCGTTCCAGAAGCCGTCCTGAGCCATCTGCTCCTCAAGCTCCTGTTTTTCCTTTGCAAGCCCTGCAAGGTCAAAGGGATTCACCCGCCTGCTTAAGGGCTGCAATGGCTGCCGTCAACTGTTGACGATATTCGTCGAGTAGAACCATTGTGTATTTCCTTTCGATAAAATAAATTATTATTGATAGCCAATTGATTGACGCTTCGCGGATCCGAATTACATCCTTTCGGGCGCTTCAAGCCCGACAAGGAACAGACCTGTGCGAATGGCGGTGCGTGCGGCTTCGGTGAGCGCAAGCCTTGCGTTGCGAACGGCCGTATCATCATCCATAATGCGGTTGTCGTAGTAGAATTTGTTGAAGCATGAACAAATATCTATAACCGCACGGGAGATAAGGTAGGGTTCGTATTTTTCCGCCGCCTGTTTAATGCAGCCCGGCAGTGAATCTATTGCGCGAAGCAGCGCGGCCGAAGCTTCATCCGAAAGCACCGAAAAATCGATGTTTTCGGCATCGAATCCGTCCGCCTTGCGCATTACGGAGCATGCACGTGCATAGGTGTATTGCGCATAGGGACCGGTTTCGCCGTCGAAATTGAGAGATTTTTCCCAAGAGAAGGTGTAATCCTTTATCCTGCCGTTATAAAGCACGCCGAAAACGAGTGCACCGACGCCGACCTGCCGCGCAACCTCCTGCTTGTTTTCAAGGTTGGGACTTTTTTGCTTGATAATTTCAAGCGTTTTTTCAATCGAGGCATTCAAAACGTCCTCAAGGTAAACAGCATTGCCTTTGCGTGTGGAGAAAGTCATATCCTCCATGCTGACCATGCCGAAACTGACATGAACGCAATCCTTTGCCCAATCGTAGCCCATAAGCTCAAGCACCTTGAAAATCTGGCGGAAATGCAGGCTCTGCTGATAGGCAACAACGTACAGGGACTTATAGAAATCGTAAGTATTCTTGCGATATTCCGCAGCGGCAATGTCGCGGGTTGCATAAATGGTGCTTCCGTCGCTCTTAAGGATTATGCAGGGCGGCATATCATATTCGGAGAGATCGACAATGGTCATGCCGTTGTCGATTTTTGTAAGCCCCTTATCCTTAAGCTCCTGCACAACGGCGGGCATTTTGTCCTCGTAGAAGGCTTCGCCGTTATAGCTGTCGAATGTTACGCCCAAAAGGTCGTAGACCCGCGCAACATCCTTGAGCGTCAGCGTTTTGAACCACTGGAAAAGCTCCCATTCATGCGGTTCGTGCAGCTCGATGCGGCGGAATGCGGCACGTGCTTCATCCTCAAGAGAGGGGTCTTTTTCGGCTTCCTCATGGAATTTGACATAGAGTGCAACAAGTTCGCGGACGGAATTGCCGTTTTCGATTTTTTCTCTGTCGCCCCATTTGTCATATGCAACGATCATTTTTCCGAACTGCGTTCCCCAATCACCGAGGTGATTGATGCTGACGGTCTTGTAGCCCAAATGGTCAAAGATACGCCTGAGCGAATTTCCGAGAACCGTTGTTGTGATATGGTGGATGCCGAAGGGCTTTGCGATGTTTATGGAAGAATAATCCAAGCAGATATTCTTTCCGCTGCCTTCGGTTGAAGCACCGTAGCCGTCGCCTTCGGAAAGAACCCTTTGAATGACGGTTCGGGCGAATGCGGATTTGTCCGTAAAGAAGTTCAGATAGCCGCCGGCTGTCTCAATACGGGAAAAACCCTCAATTTCGCCGAGATTCCGGGCAAGCTCCGCGGCAATTGCCGGGGGAGCTTTTCTGAAAGTTTTTGCAAGCTTGAAGCAGGGCAGCGCAAAATCACCCATTGCGGGGTTCGGCGGAGTTTCAAGCATATCGCCGATCTGTTCGGCAGTCACGCCGCAGGCATTGCTGAGAGCGGCGCAAAGGTTTTGTTTGAAGTCCATGTGGATACCTCTTGTCGGAAATACGCTGATGCATTAAACAGAACCAGCGTTCGTTTGTTGTGATGCAGCGCCCGCTGTGTCTGCACGCAGGCGGCATCCGTGCATTCGATCGGAGCAGATTGCGGCTGTTCGGTGAAAAAACTTTGAACTTTAAGCAAAAATAAGCCGAACCGCCGTCCCCGGATCAAAATTCCGTTATATTCCGTATTATACCATAAACAATTTCTGTTGCCAACACTAAAATTCTTTGATATAATAAAGGGGCTATGGATAAAAAGAAACGAAAAGTATATACTCCTGCCGAAAAAAGGCGCAGAAACCGACGTCACAACGCCATTGTGACGTCAATCGCCGTTGTGCTGATGCTTGCGGGTATCATTATTATCGTGAGCGACACGACGTTTTTCTTTGACGATGCCGGGCGTTGGATACGCCGCAACATCTTCGGAGAAGTATTCGAAACGATTCCGCCTTTCCCGACAGGCAGCCCGAGCGGACCGAGTGATCCGGATGACCCGAACAATCCCAACATCGGGCCGCAGGGCAGTCTCGTTCCGCGTCCGACGTTTTCGCCGGACGAAACGCCCCTGCCCGAAAATGTTACGGAAGAACCGTTCATTTACGATTATGCGCCCGAATGCGTTTATTTTCCGCAATATGATATAACCTGCCCCGTGGATCCCGTCGGATACAATTGGCGCGGCGAAATGGCAACCGTACGTTCTCCGTTCCGTGCCGGATGGCTCAAATACAGCGGGGATCCCGTAACAGGCGGCAACGTTATCCTTGCGGGGCACAATCGATACAGCGGTAAACTCGGTTATTTTTCCGTTGTAAAGGATAAATTGCAGCCCGGGGATCAGGTCATTGTCAAAATGCAGAACGGCGAATACGCTTATTATATCGTTGAAAGCATTAACCAATACCACTATCAGCATGTTCCGTGGGAAGTCATGCAGCATGACGGCGAATCAAGATTGACGCTCATCACCTGTCTCGGCGACTTTAGCTCTTCCGCCGGAACAAGTATGCACCGCGTTGTTGCTGTATGCAGACCCTACACCGGTGAGTAACAGCGGCGGATACGTCAAAGCGGTTCAATTCATCCGAAATCAAAAAGGCGATAAGCTGCCTTGAAATTTCGAGTGCGGCATTATCATAAAAATTTACCAAAATCAAAATCATTCCGTAAACTTCCCGCCTGGCACTCAATTAGTGGATGAGGTATCAGTTGCCCGTCTTTCTCATCATAATAATCGGCATACAGACAATCGGCTCCAGTCGAGTCTGCTATTTCACACAATCGCTCCAAAGCCCATGCACCTGGAACAATCCGGTCGGGTGATAAACAAAGCAATATATAATCCGACAGATCCGAAACAACCAGATCGTTCAACAAGTTGCGACTCCATGCAGACGAACCATGAGGCATATCAAAAAAAACAATATTTCTTACTAAAGACTGCGACTGGAATGTTTCCTCATTCATCTGTGCAACCACAGGATTTTGCCGCATGACAAAACAGGTGATACGTTTTTCCATGATTTTCTATTTTTAAGGCAAAAATAAGAAAGGATTTTGATTTTTCAGGCTTTCATCTCTACAATGAATACAACGGTTGAATCGGCAGCTTCTGGAAAAGAAGTCTCTAGTGATTTTCCAAACTTCGTAAATGAATAAGTTTGTCCATACAAATCCATCGGTTCCAGTTTAGCGACACTACCCGTCTGGAAAAAATCATCCGTAAAACCTTCATTCAACTGCCATGCCTGATTCTCGAAACGATCCCAGCAAAACAAATATCGTTGTTCTGTTTTCTCCACATCCTGATTGGCAGCCATCCAATAACGACTTCCCATACAAACAGGGAATAACGGTATCTCTCCTTCTTCAATATCTTCTTTGCCTCCCGTTTGATGAATAAACAATGAATCACGTAATAAATGTTCCGGCTGATAAGGCGCCGAATAAGCATACATTTCTCCACTATCGGGTGATACACACAAACGAACCGATTGCAAATTGGGGAATAAAACAGGATGTGTTAGCGAGACTTCTACTATAGGATGAGATTCTAAAGGCTGAAAACAGGTATCATACACTTGCACCTGCTGTTTTACACACGTACGATGCAAAGTATCTTTTTCTATCACTCGTTCTGCCGTATAGATTTTTCCTTTGTACAATACGGCTGACAATAACTGCTCTTCATTAAAGTCCTTCCGTAACTTCTTCTTAAAAAGCAATTCACCAGCAAACGTATAATAATAGATATCATCCACATTACCTAATACGATCAATTGCTTTTTTAGAGAATGGACCAAATAGCCAGCCCCCTTGATTTCCTCTGGTTGGGTTATCTGACAAACCAATTCTCCTTGTCGATTGAAACGATACAAAATACCTTGACAAATCAAAAACAGATCGTTCCCGTCTTTTTGTATATCATGCGCGTCCGTCAAAGACTTCCCATTTATTGGTTTTAAGGGAATAGCTGTAACTGACTCAGCAATGTCCGATAACTCGCCTTTCCGATTCATATCGGTATCACGATCTGCCATCAGGCGTTCATAGCCAAAACCGCCACAAAGTAGCAACATAGCTGCTAAAATGATATATGTGATCTGTTTCATTTTCTTCAGATTTTACATATTAAAAACGAAAAGAAAACAGATTTAGTATATAGAACTACGAATAAGATCAAAAAAAGCCGAATAAAAATTTTCCAGTTGAGAAACTAGAGAAAAAAATGGGGAAGAAGAGAGTTTTTGGCCTTTTCTTCTGAATTTACTTCCCGATAATACCTACAAATGATTAAGTGAAAACAAAAATCCGACATCAAGTTACCAAAAAATGGTGATTGTACTACTTTTTCCTTGAATGTACTTTTGCAACGAAAAAAATAACGCTAAAATAAAAATGAATCATACAGGAACTATCAGAATTATTGGGGTTTTGTTTATGTGGCTAATCTGTTCGGAAATATTGTTTGCACAATCAGATGCCGTCCTTTCAGGAAAAGTATCTTCCTCTGAAGGAGTCATTGATTTTGCTTCAGTTTATCTGAAAGGGACAGAATTGGGATGTACCACCGACGAAAAAGGGCTCTTCCATTTAAAAGTGCCCGAAGGAAAATATACATTGGTTGTTTCTGCCGTAGGATACCAGACAGTAGAACAAGTTGTACAAGCTAAG
>ENA-OURS01001473-OURS01001473.1-human-gut-metagenome-genome-assembly--contig:-NODE-1473-length-19951-cov-3.833987_pt1 | contig 19951 bp, 19 predicted proteins | sample MGYA00242109_ERZ509010 | MGnify/ENA primary metagenome ERZ509010 (study PRJEB26280, sample SAMEA2338774) | human gut metagenome | biome: human gut; feature: human-associated habitat; material: faeces... | reverse complement strand
TATCATATATTTTCTTTTATTTCTAGCGTAGCATTTAGATTTAAATAGATTTTAAATAGTTTTCTAATTCAGATAATTTAATCTTATTAGATAAATTCTCTATAAATATTTCATTAGAATAATTAAAAGCAAGAAATGTAGTATTATTAATAATAATTCTATGTGGTTCAATATAAGTAAGATTTGTCTTATCAATTCTTCTAATGCTTCCATTAATAATAGTAGGTTTAACTTTAGCAAAATCACATATAAACTCTAATTTCTTTTTTAGTGATTCTTCTAATGTAATTTCTTCTTTAATAATATTTACCATAGTTCCATCCTTTCTTTTCAAAGTAGGATAGTTTTCTAAAACACAAAAAAACCAATCCATTTCTAGATTAGTTATTTATCAAAACTCGAAAAGTTCGAGCAGATTTCACCATGGAGCGGTTTAAATACATCTTACGAACTCGCTCTCTTTCTATATATAATTATATATTAAATTTAATTAGTTTTCAAATAAATTTTGCATAATTATATCAAAATTTTTAAGTGTCTCGTTGTCATACTTTAATTCACCATTCTCAATTTTTTTCAATGCTTCCAAAGAATAGTAAGCTTTTTCATCATTATAATCTGCATTATTTATACCGATTTTGTTCTTATCATTATCTGAAAATACATCCTCTATTATAAAATTATTTTGCTTATTTGGACTTTTTTCACCATTTGCGAAAACAATTAATAGTGGATCTATTCCAAGTTTTTCTGTTAATAATTTATATTGTTTTCTTCCTGAATTATCTTGATCTAAAATGATTTTAAAATTGCATCCCCATCCAATAAGAATGGATGCAATATTATTAATATTATCAACACTTACTGAAGGAATTATATTTGGAATATTATTTTTTCCTTTTAAATGAAAATATCCTTTTATATAATTGTAATCCGATATACCTTCAGTTATTATATTATCTTTTTCATTATTAATTGATAAAATGCTATAATTCATGCTCATTCCAATTGCCATTAAAAGTGGAGTTAATGTTTCACTTTTTGATCCCATTTTATGTGGAAGTGAGTAATATTTATTTCCTATATTGCTATTTCCATTTTCATCTTTTATAATCATTCTTGTTCTATAAGGCTTATTTTCATAAATCATAAACGGTGAATGAGTGGTATAAATTATTTGATTATTTTTAGCGGCAATGTCCTCAAATAAAGTTAATACTTCCTTTTGTGCATTTACATGTAAATAGACTCCTGGTTCATCTATCAAAATTATATAATTTTCTATGTCACTTGAATTAGTTTTAGATACAATTTGTATATACATATTTAAATACCACTTTAAACCATTGCTTCGTTCATCAAAATTCATATATTTTTTTGTAGTTTTTACGGCAAAATTTAGTGAATCATTTTCAAACTTTGCATTTATCATAACCTTATCTTGGGTATAAAATTTATTAAATTCATTAATTAATTCTCGCAATTTTTCATTGAATTCTTCACTAAAATTAATTTTGTCTGCTTCATTGGATATAGTCCAATATTTTAATAAATCATCTAAATTCATGTTAATACAACTTAATAGGTGATTTAACATTTTTTTTGTTTCTGTGCTGTCTTCTAAATATTTTTTTGTATATTTGGATTTTAAAGAGTAATTCTCTATTTCAATAAATTTGGGTAATAGTTCTTTCACTTCATTTAGATAGCAAATACATTCATTTAAATATTTATATAATTCTTCATAGTCTGAATTATTGTGTATTTTTTCAATGATTGGTTTAATGTAAGTATAATTTATAAATATTTTTGTTTCTGCAGCATTAATCATTTTTATTATATTATGAAAATTATTTATTTGATTTTGATCACTAAATAATCCATTTGCATTACTATATATATCATTTAATTTTTCTCTGTTGCATTGAAAATTTTTATTGTTTTTTATCATATTGGAAAAACCACCACAAATATCAAAATCGTACTGATCATTTAAAACTATTTGAGTTTCTCCCTTTATTTTGTATGTATCTTCTTCAAATTTTGTTGGACTAAGAATGAGACTAATGTTTGGATAATATCCAGTATTTCTATTAAATTTTTCAAAAAATGATGCATCTTTCATTCCACTTAAATTTATTCCACTCAAGCATTCAATTAAATTACTTTTCCCAGATTCATTTTTTCCAATTATTGTATTTAGACTATCTAAAATTAAAATATTATTTTCTTCACCAAACGATTTATAATCTTCAATTTTTATTGATTTTAATTTCATTTTGCACCTTGCTTTCTAAAAGAAATTTTTTAATAATTTCCAATTTTCATTTTCCATATCTTCTGTATATTCAGTATTACAAAGATACAATGATTCATTTTTATCATAATCTCTTACAAAGCCCCAATTAACATTATACTTGTTAGCATATTCTTTTAATGCTTCAAATTTATTTTCTACTTTAATGTCAATATTTTTAGATTCACCATCAGCATTTTCTCCGCCTTTAGTTTCAATAATCCATATTTTATTATCCTTATCACAAACAATAAAGTCAGGGTAGAAGTGCCATTTATGATTTACTGCATCAACATATACTATTGAGAAATAGTCACTAGATGATTCACCATTTTTATAGAACCATTTAATATTTTCATTATGTTCACAGAAAAATTCAAACATTCTTTCACTTTTAGATTTTATTGTACTATTGGGATAATTCATATAAATAGATTTTTTGTATATAGTTGTATCTTTCATTTTAGGATCATACTTAATATAATCCATTTCTGGAGCTTTCCAATCTAAAATCTTTAATTCATCAAATTTCATTTTCATTTGTCTTGATTTTTGTGATACTGCTTCTTGAAAGTCGTGCTTTAAAATATCTTCATTATTAATAACAAAAGCATAAAATTCTATTAACGACAAATCAACAAATTTCTTTGTAAATAATTTTCCTCTAAAAAACATTCTTTCAAGCATTAATCTTGTTCTATCATATCTCATACCAATTTTAGAAGATATTATATTGATTGAATGTCTTAATTCAAATCCGTTTTTATTCGTGGATACAGTTGATGATACTTTAATTCTATTAGCATTTTGTAATTCATCAGAATTAATTCTTACTATTTTATCTTGAACAATATAATTATCAATAGTATCTTTAAATACATATCCATTTGCTTCTAGTATAGTTTTATTATTCTTCTTGTTTGAAGTTAATTTATATTTTTCTATGTAATATTCATGTAATATATTAAAAGTTTGTCTTTCATCAAAACCATCAAAAGCATTATCAAAAGTTATTTTCTTTAGAGTAAAATTCTTATACTCATTCTTTAAAAATATAACTTTTGTGTCATAAGCATTACTTCCTAATTCTTGTTTAACAGCAGTTTCATATTTTTCATCAAAAGTATATAAATAACAATTATCCAAAAGTACATTATCATAATGATGAGCTTGTGGCATTCTTCTTATTCTTCCAATTGTTTGAGTTTCAAAATCTTCACTCATATTATCACGAAGCTTAACAAGTATTTTTGCTCTAGGGCAATCCCAACCAGTTGATATTGCTTGTTTCATAATAAGAACTGCTTGATTAGATTCATTATTTTCAATATCTTCAATATTTTCTTTTCTATCGGATAACCAGATTGCTAAATTTTTTCTGTCATATGTATAATTTTTTTCTTCTAGTATTTTTTCTATTTGCTTTATTAAGTCATCTGACTTACTTGGTACTTGAATTATGATTAAAGGATTAACTTGTATACCTAATTTGATATATTCATCTTTTATTGCTTTTCTTTTATTGATCGCTAAATCAAGTAAATACTCATGTTCATTTGATAGAGTAGTTTGATTAGAAACATTTTCATTAATATATAATGCTCTTGTAATTAGACCTGCATTTATTACTTCCAATTCATCAATTTTAATAAATTCAGCTTCTTTATTAGTCTTAGTAGTAGCACTTACTCTAACAATATATTCTGGATTCATGTATTGTAAAATGGCTTCAGCTTTCACTGTTTTATTTAAATGCTCTTCATCAACTATTATGATAAACTTATATCCATTATTGTGAGCTTCACGAACTCTTTCATAAAGATTTTTTCTTTCAGCTTCTTTTAAGGCATTATTATCTTTTTTAGTAATTGTTTCCCAGTTAATAAAAGCAGTATCTTTTGCCTCAAAACCTTGAAGTAATACATCTTGTATATTTTTAGTATTATGATGTGGTAAAAATTTAATCATTTTCTTTCTACTTTGTTCTTCTAGATCTCCTTTGCCAGGAGTTAGCCATACAAATACCATTTTGTTATTTTCTTTTAAATACTCTTCAATGTAAGAGAGTAGAATAATAGTTTTACCACTTCCAGTAGGTGCTTGTAATAATACCTCTTTTTTACTTCCAATAGAAGTTGCATCTAATAGTTTATTCACTGTATTTATTTGAAAATATTTTAATTTAATTCCTTGCATTATTACATTACCTCCTTAATTTCATCTTCAAAATAATATTCTGGTATGATATATACTTCAATATTATTATTTTCAAAAGTTTCTTCTTGTTCACTTGTTAAAAGAATATCAGAAGAAATGTATACTTTTTCACATATCTCTAGTTCTTCTTTGTTAGTACTAAATTTATCTAATTCTTCTTCATCTAAGTAAACTCTAATTTTATTATCATCTATTTCAATTCCATTTTCTAATTGAATAAGATTTTTAATATTTATAAGTAAATTATTATGTAGATTCTCATTTTCTGTATTTATTCTTGGAATATAAGTACAACGATAATATTTTAAATTAGTTTTCAATGCATCATACTTTCCATAACCATTTATAACATTTTTAATTCGTTTATATGTTATTTCTTCGCATATATTATTTTCATTATTTGTACATAAAATAAATTGACGATTTCCATTATCTTCCTTATTTAATTCTGCTTGTGCAGTACTTCCAGATCCTGCAAAAAAATCTAATACAATGGCATTTTTATTTTGATGATAATTTATTAGTTCCTTTAACATCTTAACTGGTTTTTTTCCACTATTAAATGGTGTATTACCTTCTTGCCTAATATTTCCAAAATCGGCACTAAAATCATTATAATTTGAAATTGGTCTGGTCTTTTTTGAACTTCCAGTATTGTTAATGTCATTTAATCTTTCTAATGGAACTCCAGAATAGAATTTTCCTCTTATAGCATCCATTTTTTTAGGACCGCTAACATATCTATAACCAAGTCCATCTTCACCCATGTTATCAATTTTATATAAGCAATTCAACCCATCAGTTTCTTTTCTTTGAATTAAATATTTAGCTAGAAATTCTGCTGCTGTCCCAGATTGCCTAACAATACTTCCCGATGCCCATGTTTCTTTTAATAAACCAATTCTTCCCGGAAGTTTTTCAATTTTCCATTGACCATCTTTAAATATGGTTACATCTTTATTTCCTATTTTGATTTTATTTCCTTTTTCTAATTCAGTAATTTTATATTGAAATTTTGATAAATCGTATTCTTCAAATGGCTTATTAGCATAAAAATTTGTTTTGTCTTTTGCATAAATATAAACATATTCCATAACTGGTTGCCAGTCATTATCTTCATTTAAACTTTTATTATCATATCTAACTTTAATATGATGTGTTGACAATCTATTGCTTTCTCCAAATATTTCATCACATAATAATTTTAATTGTGCTTCTTCATTTTCATCAATTGAAATAAGAATTATTCCACTTTTAGTAAGCAATTCTTTTGCAATACGAATTCTTCTTTCCATAAATGAAAGCCATTTACTATGTTTATATCCATCCATTTCATCAATAATTTTATCATTATATATAAAATCTTCCTTTCCAGTATTATAAGGTGGATCAATATAAATTACATCTATCTTTTCTTTGTGAGTCTTTTCTAATAAATATAAGCTATGAAGATTATCTCCTTCTAATAAAAAGTTAAATTTTTCCTCTGGATTATACACAATCTCTTTATCTTTAATTTCCTCAAAGGTAGGTATTTGAGTTTCTAGTTCTTTGTCAACTCTTTCTTCATGTTCTTCCCAGATAAGTCCATATTTCTTTTTTGTAAGTTCATTTTCAATAAGAGATAAACTATTTAATGTTTCTTCATCGGATATGTTCTTTTTAATTTCACTTAATGTTTTTAACATTTTATCTCTTCTTATTTTTGATAAATTTGTTGTTTCCATTTCATCACTCCTCGTAATTGTAATTCTTGTTAAAAAGCCAAGTAATTCTCCAAGTAATATTATACTATAAAATGCTATTTTTTTCTACAATATGGCTTGAATTAAAGGAAAAAGAGCAATAACTGTGTATTAGTATTGCTCTTTATCTAGGACACTTTGTAGGGTTCTTATTTTGGTAAGTACTTTTTCTAATAGTTCTTCACCATTGTGAATTCTATTCATAATCATAAAGTTTCTAGCTCTTATTAAATCGTGAGTAAGAATATTTAAGTGTTCTAAAATGGGTGTAATCTCATCTTTATGAATAACATTATCCATATCTTCATTTATAATTTTTCTAATATATGATGATTGAGATAATCCTAATTTTTTAACTTTATTTTTAAATCTAATTTGTTCTTCTTCGTTTACAAATACATTAATTTTTATATTTCTTTTTCTCATTTTTTCATCCTTTCTATAATTTTTAGGGTTTGGGACTTGTCCCATAGGTTAGGCAAATGTTAGGAGTACATTTGCAGTGCTGGCTAAGACAATTTTATTCTATTTGTCCTCACATTTTTTCATTAAATATAAGTTCTTTTAAAACGATTTCTTCTGCAATATTTTTATAATTATTCATCTTTTGTACCCACAATAATTGGTTTTCTTCCTTTAAATTCTCATTTAAATCTTTATCTTTTTCAGCAAGTTCATTTATTAAAGATTTTACTTTTTCTTCTGCTTCTTTACCGACTGAAAAAAGAAAAGTATTTAGTTTGTCCTCAATAATTAGTCTTTGATATAAAACTTTATTATTCTTTTTCAGATAGTTAAGTTTTAATAATCCATATTTGTTAAGATTTTTAGTTTTATCCTTTGTAATAATTTTTTTCATTTTTTCATCTCTTCATTTCTTTACTTTTATTATAGTTATCTATAAAATCTATATTTTTTGTTTTATTATTGTATTTAAAATAGCCAATATCATTATTCGTATCTGTGATTTTAATTGTATATCTATCAACTAAATAAATAGCAAGAACATCAGTGTTAAAAGTATCTTTTAAGTAGTTTAAAACTTTATATTGTTCTATTGTATTAACCTGATTTTTAATAATATTATTTTTATTTAACAATTTCATAATTTCATAATTAGTAAGTCCTTTCTTTAACATATTTCAGTTTTAGGTATCAGCATTACTTGGTCTATAATAGTTTCATTGCTATACAAAGGGCAATGTATAATACCATCATAGTAAAAATGTTCTGAAGCAAGTGTAAGTAATATCTTTCTTTCATCATTTGAATATTCATTCTTTTCTAACTTTTGAAGTGATAAAACATAGTAGTTTTTAGAATAATCATTAAGTTCATCAGTAGTTATTAACTCTTGATATTTAATACCAATATCATTGTTTTTTAAAATATCATTTAAGTATTCTAAATACTCTTTACAACTTCTAGATATAAATTCATCAGTAAACTTAATATTTTTGATTTCAATGTTGTAGTTTTTATCTCTTGTAATTTCTATTTGTGATACAAGTTTATTTAATATATCTCTTTTTGCTTTACGATTTAAACTATCCCATATAAAGGAAAATCCAAGTTTATTAAATAACAAATAATCATCTTCTTTTTTATAATCAAGTTTTTTAAGTAGTTCTACTGTATATTCTTTAAAGTCATCATTAGGATCTAATAATTGTTTTTTCTTATTTAATTTTTCAATCTCTTTTTTGATAACTTCGTTTTTATGATTGATAGCATCTACATTTAAGTTTGATGATAGGTATAAATCTACTAACTTCTTTTCTTGAATTTTTAGTTTTTCTATTGCTTTATCAATATCACTTATGTCTTTTGATTTAGTTGAATTTGATATAATTATTTCATTATTCATATCATACATATATCTAGTTAGTTCATTTAAAACTCTACCTAATTTCTTTTCAATCTTATCAGAACTATAATGAAGTCCTTTTACTTTACAATTAACATTTTTACAAGTTAAATGGTAGTATTCTTTTTTATTTGGTGTTCCACTATATTTATAAGAAATAGTAGAAGACAGAATATTCCCACATTCAGGGCATTTAATTAGTGAAGTAAATAAATGTATATGTTCTCCATAGTTAGGATGTTTATTCTTTTCTAAATTCTTTCTAGTAATATTCCAAGTCTTTAAATCAATAATTGGTTCACAATAGTTTTCAACTTTTAGTATATCTTCGGGTTTTCTTTTATATTTACCATATTCAAATATTCCAATATAAATGGAATTAGTTAGTATTTTATAAACTCTATCAGCTTTCCATTTGCCATGTTTTAGATATGCATTATTATCTTTCATAATAGTAGCAATATTTCTTGTTGAATGTCTTTCTTTACATAGTTCAAATATTTCTTTAACAACTTCAGCTTCAATAGGTTCAATTTCTAAATGACCTGTTTCTTTGTTTCTTGTATATCCATAAGGTGCTTTACTAGGGTGAATATGTTCCAAAGCCATTTCTTCCATTGCTCTTTTGGTTCTTGCTCCAATTTCTTTTCTTTCCCTTTGACCAAATACTAAATTCATTCCATAAATCATTTCACCATTAGCAGTACTTACATCAAATGGTTCAAGTATTAGTTCTAATTTAACATCATGTTCTTCTAAATAATTAAGTAACCAAAAGCCATCATAATTACTTCTTGTAAGTCTATCTACTTTAATAGCAACTAATTTATCAATTTTCTTTGCTTTAATGTCTTTTAATAATCTTTGCATTTCTGGTCTCATTAAATCTTTTCCTGAATGACCGGCATCATTATAAACATCAATAATGTCATAGTTTTTCTTTTTACAATATTCTTTAATCATTCTAAGTTGTGAATCAATAGAATAGCCATTATCTTTTTGGTCGTCAGTTGAAACTCTAACATAAACTCCACATCTCACAAAATCATCTCCTTTCTTTTATATTTGAGAGAAGTTATTCTCTCACTTGTTTGGCACTTTATAAGCAAAAAGTTAAGTGAAAAATTACAATTTCTTCAAAATTTTGCATATTTCTTGCAATGTATATTTTTCATTATGTTCTTTTACATAAAATTGTTTATTAGATATTTCATTAATTTTGTACTCATAAATAGTGATTTTTATAGGAGATAATATTAAATATTCAGTAGGTTCAATAAACTTTAAACTTGTGTTCTCAAGAATTTTAACTTTACCATTTTTTGTTTTATAGTCATAGCATTTAATAATATCAATAATAGTTGAGTTAGGTTTTAATGTTTCTATTGTTTTAAAATTAAGCATTAAAAAATGTCCTCCTTCCTAGAAAGAGAACATCTATATATGTCTTCCAAGCTAACAGAGGGTTAGATTTTAGACATTAAAAAACTTACGACACCATAATAGGTTCGTAAGTTGTATTCAAATGGAGCGGATGATGGGAATCGAACCCACGTAGTCAGCTTGGAAGGCTGAGGTTCTACCATTAAACTACATCCGCACTAAATTTTAATCGAACCTCAGCCTTTTCCGACGACTGAAACCGACTAAATCAAGTAGACAACATTAATTATACCAGAACTTACTAATATGTCAACACTTTTTTTTATAAAATTTATTATTTATAATAATAGTATAAAAATGTAGGTGAAAAAATGAAATTTTTAGCAAGTGACTTCGATAATACTCTTTATATAAAAGATGGAGAAAAATTTACCAAAAATATTATGTCACTAAAAGACTTTATTAGTAGGGGCAACATGTTTTGCATTATAACTGGTCGCAGCTATACCAGTATAAAGATATTGTTGGAAAAGTACAACATTCCATATACTTATTTAATTTGTGAAGATGGAGCTAAAGTATTTAATAGTGTTGACTACTGTATCTCATCAACTATGCTACCATCACAAGAAGTGGCAAAAATTAAAAAAGTATTTGAGAAAAACAACATAGAATGTTTTCTGGAAGATGGTTACAACATTACTGAAAACCCAGATGATTGTGTTAAGGTTCTAGCAACTTATCAAGACAAAAACTTAGCCAACAAAGTTGTAGACGAACTGCAAAAAACCACCAATACATATGCTTATGTGAGTAGTAAACACATCAATGTTACATCACGAGCGACCAATAAAAAAATTGCCTTGGAAGAACTAATATCTCTAGAAAACATTTCAAAGGATAATATGTATGTAATAGGTGATGATATAAATGACTATGAAATGTTACAAGAATTTAATGGAGCACTAATGAAAAATCATCATCCAAAGCTTTCGTCATTACCAAAAAAAGAATATAAATACTTTTACGAATATATAGAAGAGTTAATTAATAATTAATTCTTTTCTTTTGTCATATTATTCTATAGGTGATATTTTTGAATATAGGAGAGTTCGTAATAAAGCTAATAAGCAACTACGGTTACTTGGGCATGTTTTTGGGCATGGTCCTAGAAGCTGTAATTATAGTTATACCAAGTGAGGCCATTCTAGCAACAGGAGGAATTTTAGCCGGTAGAAAAATCTTTACCTTTTTTGGTGCCTTTATGACTGGTCTAATAGGTAGTGTCTTTTGTGCCATAATAATATATCTAATGGGCTATATCGGTGGTAAACCATTTATCAAAAAATATGGAAAATATTTCTTTATGAAAGAAGAAGACCTTGAAAAGACAGACTCCTGGTATCAAAAATATGGCCTTATGGCTGCATTAATTGGAAGAAATTTTCCTATCATAAGAACTCTAATATCATTACCAATTGGCTTTATGCGTCTTTCATTTTCTAAATTTTTAATATACACAATTATTGGTTCTATTCCTTGGACTTTTGTATTTGTATATGTTGGCTATACCCTAGGAAATAATTGGGTAATCTTAAATGAATATGTATCAAAACTAAAAGTACCAATAAGAATACTTCTAATAGTCCTAGTAATAAGTTTCATATATAAAAAGTTAAAACAAAAATACCAAAATAGAAATATAACTAAGTCTCATCAACCACATAAAAGTACCCCAATCGCAACCTTACACTCCAATAAAAATTGCCTAGTACAGAAAAAAAACATCTGCAAAAAAACATAAAATCCTAAAAAATACTAGAAACATCTAGTTTTTTTCTTACTCTTATGCTATAATTATGAACGTTGTAAAAAAGAGGTGTACCCATTATGGAAAAAAGAAACGTAGCAATTATAGCGCATGTTGACCATGGAAAAACTACTTTAGTAGATGAAATTTTAAAAACATCTGGAATGTTTAGAGATAACGAAGATGTTAGTAATGTATCTATGGATTCAAATGTCTTAGAAAAAGAAAGAGGAATAACAATACTTGCTAAAACTACAGCACTTGATTATAAAGGGGTAAGAATTAATATTTTAGATACTCCAGGACATGCTGACTTTGGTGGAGAAGTAGAACGTATCATGAACATGGTTGATGGTGTTTTATTAGTTGTTGATGCCTATGAAGGACCAATGCCACAAACTAGATTCGTTTTAAAAAAGGCTTTTGCCGCAAAAGTAAAACCTATAGTTATTATTAATAAGGTTGATAAACCAAGTGCTAGATGTAAACAAGTACTAGATGAGGTTTTAGATTTATTTATCGAACTAGGTGCTGATGACTCACAATTAGATTTTAAAGTACTATATGCATCTGCTTTGAATGGAACTTGTTCATTAAGTGACAACCTAGCTGATCAAACTCCAGGATTTACAGAAGTATTAGATACTATTCTAGAAGAAATACCAGCACCATCTGGAGATCCTAACAAACCATTACAATTCCAACCAGCATTATTAGACTACAATGAATTTGTTGGTAGAATTGGTATTGGTAGAGTTCACAATGGTAAAATAAAAACTGGTGAAGTAGTAACATGTTGTCGTCTAGATGGTTCAACTAAACAATTTAGAATTCAAAAATTATTTGGCTACTATGGATACAATCGTATTGAAATAAATGAAGCAGAAGCTGGAGACATAGTAGCAGTAGCAGGACTTGCTGATATCTCAGTAGGAGAAACAGTATGTAATAACAATGCCATTGAACCATTACCACAACTACATATTGATGAGCCAACTTTACAAATGACATTTGGAACTAACTCATCACCATTTGTAGGACGTGATGGTAAAATAGTAACAGCCAGAAAAATAGAAGAACGTCTAATGCGTGAAACACAAAAAGATGTAAGTTTACATGTTACACCAGCAACAAACGATTCATTCTTAGTTGCAGGACGTGGCGAACTACATTTAGGAATTTTGATTGAAAATATGCGTCGTGAAGGCTTCGAACTTGAAGTATCAAAACCAAGCGTAATTATTAAAGAAATAGATGGACAAAAATGTGAACCATATGAAGAATTACAAATAGAAGTTCCAGAAGAAAGTGTTGGTTCAGTAATTGAACAACTTGGTACTCGTGGTGGTAGAATGGAAAGTATGTCAAACTTTGAAAATCAAGTTAGACTAATCTATACAATTCCATCCCGTGGATTAATTGGTTTCTCAACTGAGTTTATGACTCTAACAAAGGGTTATGGAATTATGAATCATACTTTTAAAGAATACTTACCATATGAAAATATTGAAGTAGGTGAAAGAAAACTAGGAGTTCTAGTTTCAATGGAAAATGGTTCAGCAACAGCTTACTCAATTGGTAATCTAGAAGATCGTGGTGTTATGTTTATTGAACCAGGAACTGAAGTATATGAAGGTATGGTAGTAGGTGAATGTAATCGTGATAATGATCTAGCCGTAAATATTGTTAAAGGAAAACAGTTAACAAACACTAGAGCAGCAGGTTCAGATCATACAGTAGTATTAAAAAGACCAAGACCAATTTCACTTGAATATGCTCTTGATTACATTAATTCAGACGAATTAGTAGAAGTAACTCCACACAATATTCGTATTAGAAAGAGAATATTAAATACTGAAGAACGTAAAAAATATGATGCACGTGTAAAGAATAACTAGAAATAGTTATTTTTTTCTTGGTAATTTTTCCAATGTTTGCTATAATTAATTTAAGAATAGAGGTGGACATACATGAGAAAGAAAGAAAACATAAAAAGCAGTGCACAAGAAATGACAAGAGAAGAATTAACAAGAACTCAAGTATTAAATCTTAGTGATTTTGAAGAGGTTACAAAATACGAAAAATCAACAAGTAAAAGACCAGCAATTTTTTTAGCAATCTTAGGAGTAATTTGCATAATATCTGGTTTTTCATACAATCCAATAATGAATATTGTAATAGATAAAATAACACCACCAGCACCGGTTATAAGTAGAAGAGTAACAGATGCTAACCTAACAAAAACTTTAACTGATACAATGCTTTGCCATTTTACTGATGTTGGTAATGCCTATGGTGTTGACTTAACAATGGATATGACTTTATCATTCTATGATGGAAAGTTAAATTCTTATAATAAGACTACAGAATATGTTGTTGCCCTAGGAAAAGAAAAACTTGGTCAACCAAACGTAAATACATATTATCCTATATTTAAAACTTTAGAATCTATAAATATTACTGGTTATAAAACTAGCACTAAATTATTAGACAACGGTTTTGAAACAAAAGTAAATATAGACCTAAAAACGCTAAATCCACAACAATTAACAACAGAACATAATAATAACCCAATAACTAGAGTAGAATTTGCTTATGGTGACACAAAAGATTTAGCATACCAAAAAGCTAGTGTTTACGGTTATATATGTGAAAAATAAAAAATAAGTTAAGCTAACATGATATAAAAAACATAAATTAAAAATTATAAAAAGACACAAAAAACTGATAGAACCAACTATCAGTTTTATAATGTGAAAAAGTCCACAAAAAAAGCCACACATTAAGCAGCTTTTTGATTCTTTAGTAAAGTTCTCTTTTCTTTTGCTGAGATTCTAGTTTTTGTACCATCAGCAAGTCTATAAACTTGTAAATTTAAATTTTGTCTAGTCTTAGTAGAATTTAAAGCATGAGATCTTTGATTTTTAACATTTCCAACTCTTTTTGATATATTAACTGCCATACTTTCCCTCCTTTGGTTTTCTTCATCTGCTTTATAACTTTATCATAAAAAATAGTGAAAGTCAAACAAAATACTTAAAAAACAAAGCTCTACACAATATTATTACTTAAAATTATTAAAATTAACTTATCATCACCAATTCTACAAATACTAATAAGATAATACAATTAATCCTGATATAATTTAAAAATCTACGTAAAATATAAATGTAGTTAAATTATTTTAATTCGTATATCAATAATTTATGGTAAAATAAAATTAGAAAAGGAGATGTTAATATGTATATACCATTATTTAATAAAAGTAATTATTCACTATTATCTAGCTTACTTCGTATTGATGATATAGTTGAATATGCCGCATCATCAAACATTTCCAGTATTGCTTTAACTGATACAACTATGTATGGTACTATGGAGTTCATAAAAAAATGTAAAGAAAAAAATCTAAAACCTATAATTGGTCTTAATGTAATTTTAAGTGATTATAATATTATCCTATTAGCAAAAGACTATAAAGGTTACCAGAGTATCATAAAGTTATCAACAATTCAAAATGAACGTCAAGTAACAAAAGATGATATAGAAAAATTTAACAGTAATGTAATTTGTCTAATACCATTTTCATACAACACCAACTATAATGAGTTACAAAGTATTTATTCAGATATTTATCTAGGCTACCAAAATAAAAAAGAGGAGCTAGAGGCCGAACTAATAACTAAAAATATTGTTTTTTTACGTGAAAGTCTCTATCTAACTAAAAATGATTCCTCAATTCTACCATATCTATATCGTATTCGTGATGGAAAAACTATCAGTGAAGAATGTGATTACGATATAGAAAATCACGAACTAAAAATAGATAACATTCTCGACTTAACTGACAATAAGGGATTAATAAACTCTCTAAAAATAGCTGACGAATGTAATTTTGAATTTCCTCCATCTGAAAACTTATTACCAATATATGAATGTGATAACCCAGCAACATATCTTTTTGAACTATGCAAAGCTGGACTAACAAAAAGATGCAATGGTACAATTCCTATCGATTACCAAAAGCGTCTAGCATATGAACTAAAAGTTATAAATGAAATGGGATTTTCAAACTACTTTTTAGTTGTCTATGATTTTATTAAATATTCTAAGAAAAACAAAATACTAGTAGGTCCAGGAAGAGGTAGTGCAGCAGGTTCACTTGTTGCTTATTCTCTAGGCATCACGGATATTGATCCTCTAAAATATGATTTATTATTTGAACGTTTCCTAAATCCAGAACGAAAAAGTATGCCAGATATTGATACTGATTTTCCTGATGATAAACGTGGACAAGTAATTGACTATGTTATTAAAAAGTATGGTGAAAAACGAGTTTCAGGGATAGTAACTTTTGGTACTCTAAGTGCTAAACAAGTTTTAAGAGACACCTCAAGAGTACTAAATATTCCAACTTATAAAGTTGATAGTCTAAGTAAATTTATACCTGGCTTTACTAAGGATAAATTAAAAGACTTTTATGAAAAAAATCCATCTTTCAAAAGTCGTATAGATAGTGATACAACTTTAAAAAATATGTTTAATATTGCCCTAAAAATAGAAGGTTTTCCTCGTCATACCTCATCACATGCTGCTGGAATTGTAATGAGTAGAGTAGATCTAGATGAGGTTATTCCTCTAACAACTGGTGACGGTATGTACCTAACTAGTTTCCCTATGGAATATCTAGAAGAATTAGGCCTACTTAAAATGGACTTTTTAGGATTAAAAAATCTAACAATTATCAACAATATTATTAATGACGTAAAAGAACTAACAAATACTGATATTGATTTTTCAAAAATTCCCCTAGATGATAAAGAAACTTTAAAAATATTTGAAACGGCAAACACTTCTGGAATATTCCAATTCGAGTCAACCGGTATGCGTAATTTCTTACGAAGACTAAAACCAAATACTTTTGAAGACATCTTCGCAGCTATTGCTTTATTTAGACCAGGAGCAGCTATAAATATTGATTCATATATTAGAAGAAAACATGGTGAAGAAAAAATAGAGTATTTAGACCCCTCACTAGAGTCTGTCACAAAAAATACTTATGGAATTCTAATTTATCAAGAACAAATAATGCAAGTTGCTAGAATTTATGCAAACTATACATATGGAGAAGCCGACATTCTAAGAAAAGCCATGAGTAAAAAGAAAGTCGACCTATTAAAAAATGAAGAAGAAAAGTTCATTTCTAAAAGTATCGAAAATGGCCATAGTAGAGAAAATGCTAAAAAGATATTTGATTTAATCTTAAACTTTGCTGGCTATGGTTTCAATCGTTCTCACTCGGTTGCTTACTCAATTATTGCTTATAAAATGGCTTATCTAAAATGCCACTACAAAACTATTTTCTTTGCTAATCTTCTAACAAACTTTATTGGCAGTGAAACAAAAACTCATGAATATATAATGGAAGCTAAAGCTAACAAAATAGAAGTTTTAAAGCCTACAATAAATGAATCTAAAAATCGTTATATCGTAAAAAATGATAAAATTATCTATCCAATTTCCAATATAAAATCAATTGGAGCGGTAGTAACAAAAGAAATAGAAGAGGCAAAATCAGATAAGGAATTTACTGATATCTATGATTGCTTCAGTAGACTATATATTGCCGGAGTAGGTAAAAAGACACTTGAAGTCTTAATATATGCCAATGTCTTTAAAGAGTTTGGTCACAATCGAGCAACTCTAATATATAATCTGGATAATCTCTTTAATTATGCTGAACTAACTAAAGATATCGATAAAGATTTAGTTATGAAACCAGATATTGAATTTCAAAATGAATATCGCAGTGACTATTTACTAGAAAAAGAAAAAGAAGTATTTGGCTTCTACCTTTCGTCACATCCAACTAATCTTTATAAAAAAGACAATCCATACTGTATTCCTCTAAATGAAATAGCTGCATACTTTTCAAAACGTATTGATACTCTAATCTTAGTTGACAAAATAAAAACAATTAATACTAAAAACGGAGATAGAATGGCTTTCTTAACAGGTAGTGATGAAACATCAACTATGGAATATACATTATTCCCAAAAGTATATAAAGAATATAGTGATATCAAAAAAGGAGACCTCTTAAAAGTACGGGGAACTGTTGAAAAAAGATTAAACCAATTACAAATAGTTGTAGAGAAAATAAGAAATCTAAAGGAAACAGAAAACTAGTAGCACACCCCAAATAAAAAAGATAAATAACAAAAGAAGGAGAAAAAAATGAGAAATAACAAGTCTAAAATATACCTAATTTCCTTAATTTTATTGATAGTTGATCAACTTGTAAAACTACTAATAAAAAGTACATTTAAACTTCATGAAGAACTAGAACTTATTCCAAATTTTTTCTCCTTACATTATCTTCAAAATGACGGAGCTGCTTTTTCTATTCTTCAAAACAAAACCTACTTACTAGTAATAGTAGCAATCATCTGTCTAGGCATAATGGTCTACTACATTCAAAAAGAAAAGACATTTACCAAACTTTCTAGTATTTCCCTAGGACTGATATTAGGCGGAATTATCGGTAATCTTCTGGATAGAATTATCTATAAGAAGGTAATAGACTATCTATCATTTACATTTTTTACTTACAACTTTCCAGTATTTAATATAGCAGACGTAGGAATAACTGTTGGAGCACTATTATTAATTGTCTCTTGTCTCAAAGAAGAACAATCATCAAATAATTAAAAGTCCTAAATTTCCGGCTTCTAACATAATAAAAACAACTAACAAAAAACACTATAAAATTACCAAATATTAATTTTTAGTCCATGTCCTTTAAAAATAATAATAAATATGTTAAAATATCTAATGCAAAAAGAGGAGGTATACATCATGATTAAAGTAGAAGAAGAAATATCAACAAGAATAGATTTATATTTAGCTGAAAAACTATCAATCTCAAGAAGCAAAGTTCAAAAACTAATCAAAGAAGATAAAGTACTAGTTAATGGTAAAAAAGTAAGTGCTAATTATCAAATAAAGTTAAATGACGAAATAGAAGTAAATGACGAATTAAATTATGAAATAAATATAGAGCCTGAAAACATACCTATAGACATAGTTTATGAAGATGATGACTTATTAGTAATAAATAAGAAATCAGGTATGGTAGTTCATCCAGCTCCAGGTCATTACACAAAAACATTAGTTAACGCTTTACTATATCATTTTAATATAGAATCAAAAGATAAAATGCGTCCTGGAATAGTTCATAGATTAGACAAAGATACATCAGGTTTAATGCTAGTTGCGAAAAACGAAGAAACACACGATAAACTTGCTAAAATGATAGCAACAAAAGAAGTAGAACGTCATTATCTAGCAATTACCGATGGTGTAATTAAAGAAGATTCAGGAACTATTGATGCTCCAATTGGAAGAGATCAAAATAATCGTCAGAAGATGCAAGTAACAGATGTTAATGCTAAAGAAGCTGTAACACATTTTAAAGTTCTAAAACGTTTCAAGAAAAATACTTTGATTGAATGTATCCTAGAAACAGGAAGAACTCATCAAATAAGAGTTCATCTTGCCTATATCGGTTACCCAATCGTAAATGATCCAACATATAATAAAGGAAAAACTACTGAGTTCGGTCAAATGCTTCATTCAAAAAGTATAAAATTTCATCATCCAAGAACAAATAAAGAACTATACTTCGAAGTAGAACCACCTCAAGAGTTTAAAGAAAAGTTACAAGAACTAGAAAGTGAGGAGTAATATGCACACACTAAAAGTTCAACCATTATTTTATGACTATATAAAAACTAGTACAAAAAGAATTGAACTAAGACTATTAGATGAAAAAAGACAACAAATACACTTAAATGATACAATTAGAATAACAAAAGAACCAGAAAATGTAGAATACACAGACGTAGTAGTAACTGGTCTTCTAAATTACAAGGACTTTGAAAGCTTATTAAATGACTTTGATATTTCAATGGTTGCCGATAAAACTTATTCTAAAGATTCACTTTTAAAAGAACTAGAAAAATTCTATTCCAAAGAAAAACAACAGCAATATTCTGTTGTTGGAATAAGATTTAAATTGCTATAAGACTGTATTCATAACATAAATAGTTAAAGATAAAATAGAAGCAAACAAAGATAAAAGTACGTAAGGGTCTAAAAACTTACTACTTTTTTCTCTTAAACTATTAGTCTCATGATACAAAAATAAACATGATATAAAAACAGCAACACAATCAGCAAACGCTAAAAAGTTATTCTTAAGTCCAAAGAAAATCAAAGTATAAGCCTGATTCAAAACATAATTAATAGCTAAGCTAGTCTTATAAGACTTAGGTATATCCCTAAACTTATAATTAGTAACTATTCCATAAATACTAGTAGCAAGCAAAATATAAATTAAAGACCAAGCAATACCATAAAAAGCTTTAGGTGGACAAAAGAATGGTAACTTTAAAGTATCAAAATAACTATAATCTACTGGAATAATAGAAGATAAGAACCATGGCAATAAACATAATGTAAAAATAAATACTTTTTTTAACAAAATAAACACCTCTTTCTTTATTTTATGTTTTAGTATATAATAATATTATATTTTAGGAGGAAAAAATGGAATCAGAAATAATGCAAGA
>ENA-OURS01001457-OURS01001457.1-human-gut-metagenome-genome-assembly--contig:-NODE-1457-length-20153-cov-63.441387_pt1 | contig 20153 bp, 18 predicted proteins | sample MGYA00242109_ERZ509010 | MGnify/ENA primary metagenome ERZ509010 (study PRJEB26280, sample SAMEA2338774) | human gut metagenome | biome: human gut; feature: human-associated habitat; material: faeces... | reverse complement strand
ACTTATGGAAAGTAACAATCCATGAATTCCTGCATTCTCGCGGTTTGCCGCATTGCAAGAAGGATGATTTGAAGTGCCTGATGCAGGATGCCCATGGCAAGAATACTTTCTACATGAAAAACGGACTGTGCCAAGATTGCCAAAAGTCATTAAAAAACATCATTGACAATCAATGAGAGTCCAAACCAACCAAGATTTTTGCTTATAATTTTGTCGCAGGAGTTCCATAATAACCATACAGAACCCAAAATACAAAGTAAACTATCATAACTATACATTCAACTTTCTAAGAACTGATAAGGTCTATTCTTAGGGTATGCCCCATTTTGGTGTACCCTAAAGAATGGACTGCTCAAAAGCAAGCATATAAAAAACAAAAAATCCCCACTTAAACAATCACTCCATATCCATGAAAGAACCTCAACCAAGTGAAGAATAAAGAACCTTTGGCCAGATGTAAGAGTATGAACACTACACCTACTTAGTTGAGAAATGACACAGCTCTTTCCCAAACCAAAGGTAGAAAGGCTGATGTAAGCAACAAGGTTAGTGCTCGTTTGCCACTATGCAAGTATATCCTACATTTAGTCGTACATACTTGGGAGCAACCTTTCTTTAATGCAGTTGGCACTTCTCAGCCAGCCCAATTCCGACCAATATCCAACTGCTATGCAAAACATTGGTGGTAAAAATGAGAACGTCTATGACCCTCTCCCTCTATCCAACGTTTTTGGTTTATAACAATTGATCAATGCATTTAATAGTGCACCATCAATAATAAAATACATAGGTACTATCAAACAGAGATTATCCCTTGTTGTAGTGGACGATGGTCTCGTACCAGATTATTTTTTTTTCACAAGTTGTGAGGTTTAATTGTCTTAATCCTTTTTGTAATGGACAATGGTCTCGTACTAACTTTTCAAATTTCAAGAGTAATTCACAGAGTTCAGTCTTAATCCTTTTTGTAATGGACAATGGTCTCGTACCGTTATTTTATTATGAATATCTTTAGTAATCTTCGTGGTCTTAATCCTTTTTGTAATGGACAATGGTCTCGTACTAGTTTTACTAATCATTTAAAATGTAAAATTATGAGTCTTAATCCTTTTTGTAATGGACAATGGTCTCGTACTCGACCATATAAGACTATACTGATTATCAGTAAGTTAAAGAGCTCAACTAAACAAATTTTGACTTTTCTTAACCGAAAATTAACTATTCCTTAGCGTGTGCAAAGGTACGACTTTTTTTCGAGATATGCAAGCCAATTATTCTTAAATATTTAGCCATTTTCTGCCCAAAAATTAAGCTCCATTAACCATTGTACGTTCTTCGCTATAGACTACAAATTCAACAATCAACTAAAAGCAACGCTAATCAATAAGCCAGTCACCACGAAGAGCATGAAAAACTTACTCAAAATTTACTATTTAGAAACTTTACACAAGGTCCGAACCCCCATATTTATCCAACTCAAAAACTAAAAAGTCCAAGAAATAAAATGTATGATCCCTACATATAAAAGGTATAGAAAGCAAACCTCAACAACAAAAAACAAGAAAAATGAGCCAGTGAAATATCTTTTCACTATATACCCTTACCTTTGCACCCAGAAAACCAAAGCACCTATGGTTAAAGTTAGGAGCACAACAAAAAGAATAAAGACTATGAATACAATGATCAAGAACATTTTAACTAGTTGGGAATCTTCCCTCATCCGCTTCCAAAAGATTGACAGCTGGAATTACTCTGAGAATCTGGCAACATTGGGATGGTACCTACATAACAATGACTGTACAATAGAAGAGTACTACCTGATCAAGTACATCAGAGACAGCATCATCGGAGTGAACTTCAACGTCAAGAGCGTACTCAATGCCATCCAAAAACTCATGAACATGGAAGCAGCAAAAGAGAAAGATCTCACAACCATGCTAGTGAAAATGGATGGAAACAGAGTTGTCCTGAATGGCCAGGATGTACGCTTCAAGAAAGAGACCGAGAAAATCTTCAAGGAGAAGCTCAAGTTCAAGAAAGGAATGCTGCTCCGTAACTTCGACATTGAGACGGAAGCTCCACATGACTCCAAAAAGGTAAGACGCATCGTGGAGAAGAGAATGTGCCAGGCCTATCACCGGATGCACAAGAAGGATGAAGGCTACAAAACCAGCAACAGAGAGAAGTACTGGATGGACAGAGCCACCGCCTTCCAACTGTACAACATCGGACAGAAGGAAAAGACTAGAAACACAAGAAGAGGCGAGTCCACCCACTGGAAATGGAAGAAAGATCCTATCACCAATGAATTAGTCCTCAAAAAGAAGATGGGGTACAAAAACGAAGAATCTGCACAAAAGGCTATAGCCCAATGGAAGATTAATCACCCATATGATTCCAGAGAGATGACAGCTTACAAATGCAACTACTGCAACAAGTGGCATATCGGGCACAAATCCAACTTTCAGAATCATCCAGCTATAGACTCCATGATTCCGCAAATGAATGTATGCAGTTAAAACATCAACAACAAAAATGAAGAGAAATATGAAAAAATCATTATTGATAGCAATCGCAATGCTCGCTATAACAGTATTCTCTGATTGCACTGCTAAACAAGTTCCAGAAAGTACTGTCAATACACAGTTGCAGAACTCTGTTGACAGCATTGTAAAGCAGGATATGAAGGAGTTTGCTGCTCAAGAAGGTATGGCTATCGTCATGGAGACCTCCACAGGTAATCTCCGGGCAGTAGTAGGATGGAAGGAAGATAAAGGGAAAGTAGTAGAAGATACCACCCTACTCTCCAAAGCCCGTGAAACTTTCCTTTTCAGAGGGGCATCCCTTCTTGCTGTCCTGGAAACAGGAAATGTATCGCTGGATGATACTTTCAATACTTATACAGGTATTGATGTTATCGGACAGGATACCATCTATGACCATAACTGGCGAAAAGGTGGATATGGAGAACTGACTCTTCTGCAAGGGCTGGCATACAATTCCAGTATTGCCATTGACAAGGCTGTAGATGTGGCTTATCAAAATAAAGATGTTTTCTTGCAAAAGCTACAGCAAATGGGATTGGAGAAGGATTCTACTTTCAAAGGTTCTTGGCCTGTTTATGCTCTAGGCTTCCATCATAGAAGACCAACCAGCATGGTGAGCTTCTTCAATGCCATTGCCAATGGAGGAAAGATGGTCTGTCCAAAATTGCAGGAGGGTTCTGCCATCGTAGTAGACTCTATGATAGCCAAAAAGAAGAATATTGAATCTATGCAGAAAGCACTTAGATTCTTCGTCACAAACGGCTTGGGCAAGAAGGCAGAATCAAAAATGGTCAATGTGGCTGGCATCTCAGGAAGTATCCATACGGAAGATGGCATCTATGCAGACTTCTGCGGCTACTTCCCTATCGAGAAACCGAAATACACGGTATTCGTCAGCTATAAGAGATCAGGGACACCAGCTCCTGGAGGAAACATGGCAGGACGAACTTTCAGAAAGATAGCAGAGTTATTGGAAAAAAACATCAAATAAAAACAATACATATGGAGACTATTATTTCAACAATTGTGATTGTAGCTTGTACTTATTTCTTTACTCGAAGAAAAGCAAAGCCTACAGAACAAGAGCCAGATGTCAGTACACAACCTGAGGCTTCCGCAGACATACAGCAAAAAGAAAAGCAGGATGAACCTCCACACACCAAGGATTTGTGCATAGAGCTACTGAAGCAATTAAATTGTGAGGTAACTACTTCGAAAGAGAACGAGAACCGCTTGTATTTTGAGTATCAGGGAGAACATATTGTCATTGATGCCAGTAACGACAGCTACTTCATTGAAATGTGGGATCCATGGTGGTTAATTGTTCCATTGGATGATCTAGAGCAAATGTCTAACGTACGTAAGGCAATTAACGTAACCAACAGTTGGGGCGGAACAACCGTATATTACACCATAGAAGAAGAACAGAAATTTGTTCTCCATTCCAAACGCCAATGTATATTGCCAAAAGAATTGCCCAACGTGAAAGAATATCTAATGGCTCTACTGAATGATTTCTTCACTGTAAAAAAATGGCTGAATGAAGAAATTATTGTACAACAAAATAAAGAGAACTGAGTTAGGCAAACATTTTATTTATAATTTTGTCGCAAATGTTCAGTAATAACCATACAGTACCCAGAATACAAAGCAAACTATCATCACTCTACAGTTCAATTATCTAAGAACTGGTAAGATCTATTCTTAGGGTATGCCCCAATTAGGTGTACCCTACAGAATGGACTGCTCGTAAGCAAGCATACCAAAAACGAAAGAACTCCCCATTAATTGTGCCAAAGCAGAACCCATCAATAACCTCAAGCAAGTAAAAAAGAAAGAACCTTTGGCCAGATGTAAGAGTATGAACACTACACCTACTTAATTGAGAAGTGACAAAGCTCTTTCACAAACCAAAGGTAGAAAGGCGCAGCTACCATCGTACCCCCTAGTCTGCCTTTCGTTGGAGCAGGTGCTGTCGCTCCATACCTTTCTTTAATGCAGTCGGCATTTCTGCGCAATCTCATTCATTGCGAATATCCAACTGCCATGCAAAACATTGGCGGTAAAAATGAGAACGTAGCTATGACCCTCTCCCTCAATCCAACGCTTCGCAATTGCAAAGTTATATTTTTCCATTGAAATCCCAACACATTGAAGCGTTAATCTTTTGTAATATTTGAATATTCCTTTTGGATTATATCAATTTATCTCTACATTTAAAAGAAAAACACCATCGACATTAAGCTATAGTGGAACTATCGAACAGGAATCATCCCTTGTTGTAATGGCCGATGGTATCGTACTTTACAGTAATGAGAAGTTAAGTAGAATGATCTACCAAAAAATATACGTGACCCTCTACGTCATATTTAAACCGATGCCTTGCATCCAGTCTCATGCTAGCTTCAATGGAAGATTTTGTCGAATTTGGGAAAAACACCTTCACTTGCTGATATATTTCCATAAGCGACAATGGCTTACCGGCCAGAGACAACACCTCATAAATTTTGTCTACCATCGTCCCCCAATAGATATGCTCCCAAGATGCCAACCCATAGTAGCCTGACAGTCCAATGGATTTCACTTCCTTCATTTTAAGCAAATAAACGCGGATGGTATTAACCGTAAGATGACGATAAGTAGGACACCTTCTTAGAAAAATGTCTCTAATTTCCTCCGCTCTCATTGGTTTGCCTCTTTCTTTCAGTATATCCAGTAGCTCATAAGTAACGGAGATTTTGTTTCTTTCAGCCACAAAACCACCTTCACTATCCACTTCCAAACCAAAGATATCCAACATCAGATAAGTAAAGAAAGAAATGAAATGCTCCTTACCACCTAATTTCTGAATATCCAGCTCCTTTAAAAACATACTAGCCTGATAATGCTCATCCTTGAAACGAATGGTAGCCAACAGTTCTTTCATATTCTCAACCAGCTTGGCTATTTCTTTTGTATCAAACAGACATGCATTAACCAATATAAATCTATCTTGATAATTGTACTTTCGAAACTGCTTGTTTAAAGGATAGCAAGAATTTCTCAAAAATATCAGTTCCATCAGCCCAATGACATCCTGCAAATGCTCTTTTTCCAAGATATTCTTACAAATAGGCGAGTAGAATCCAATAAACGGCATTTCATACAAAAAGTCGTAATATTTCCAATGTCCATCCTGTGTAATTGGTTCAGTATTCTCCCCTATTGGGAAAGAAAGATACTTCTTAAGTTTATATGATTTTATATTGTAGGCTTTCATCAACTCCTGAAGAGTTCTTCTTTCTGTCCCGATTCCTCTATATTCTAAGAAAAAACACCTTCTTTCATTAAACATTCCACTATCCAGATAATCCGTAAAAAGAGTGAACATCGGATAATAACCATTTGCCCGATGAAAATCAATCACAAAGGATACCTTTTTATCCGTCATGAATGGAAACAATCCTATTGTGCATAAACAGGTATGTTCAAAGTCTATGGATGTATATGCCTCTACAAGAAAATCAAGCAAAGACAACGGATAATGATCGTTCAAGGAATGTTTAAGTTTATATTCAATGCCAAAACGATCAAATTTATCAAAGCTATGATATGTCCATGATTGGAACATGTCAACTTCATATGTCAATCTATCTTCCACAAAAGGAAATATCTGGACATCATCTATCACCTTAAAGTTCTTTTTAAAGACAGCATAATGCAATTCCAACAAGAACCTGTTCTTATTAGAAAGACGAGAATAAAGTAACGTTCCCAATGCATCTTTACCCACCTTATGCATATAATGCTTAGCATTATCATGAACATAAAGACTAAACTCGTTATGAATATCATGCATCAAATATTCCAGACAAAGTAAGAAAACATATAGGCATGAAGCTGCCCTAGGATAATTATCCACCATCGACATTAAGTGAGATCCCTTCATACAAATGAACTTCAGTATATCTAACGAAGAAGGGAATATTGCCTGAAATTCCTTGCTATCTCCAGCATTCTCACATAAATGAGCATAACAGATGACCATCTTTTGCATGATTTCATCACCACAAAATTGCTTTACCTCCAAAAGAGGATCTTGAGAATTAATCGTAGCAAAAACATGCTCCACATCATTGATAACCTTCAATCCTATCCCTGGTATTGCCCACAACTTTTTTATCCCCATAGCCTGAAGGTCTCCAACAGTGAACAGTGAAAGAGCCCACAGTTTGTTGTAAGTAAACGTTGTTATCAGCTTATCGCCTAATAATCTGTATATCGATGTATCAATAGTATACATAATTCATTTTTATATTTCATTGTTCTTGAATTTCTTGACATAAAAACCATCAAAGAAACTCACATAGTTAACAGTAAAAGTTCCATATTAAACAGCTTACTCTTTCTTGTCAAACGTAGAATACATAGCTACCTGAAACACGTTCCTCACTTCAGAATTATCTGACTTAAGCCAAATACCATCCTTGCTAGCCACATAAACAGCCAACACCATAAGAAGAAAAGAGTACAAGCAGTTAAGCCCAACCTGAGCAGATGTCAAAGCAGCACCAACCCAGAGCAAAGGGATTACCAGAACATTTTGCCTGTTTAACCATTCATTGAAAATATATCTATTCATTATTATATGTTTAAGCACTTTTATACAAAGGTACAAAAGTATTAAAAATATAATAGAATACCAACTTTTCGTTAGTAATTTTACTGATAATTCCTCAAAATACTTGAAAATGAGGCCATTTCTTTAAAAGAAATCTATTTCAGTACCCCCTTAAAAAGTATCTCTAAGAAAAAAGCACGTTGAACTGTCCACAAGACTTTAGCACATAGGCAGTTCAAATTAATCCATGTTGTAGTGGACGATGGTCTCGTACTAGAAACAGATTATGGTGCTAATTATCTGGATGCAAAAGTCTTAATCCTTATTGTTGTGGACAATGGTCTAGTACGCTTTGGTAGAAGGCACAGAGTTTCCTGTCAGCTTGTCTTAATCCTTATCGTAGTGGACAATGGTATCGTACCTGAAGGAACTTGAGTCTAAAGCCAAGCTCTACAATGAGTCTTAATCCTTATTGTAGTGGACAATGAACTAGTACTAGGACGCACTATCCCTGCCAATATGATGACTGGTCAGACTTAATCCTTGTTGTAATGGACGATAGTCTCGTACTGACACCAAACTTCTTGCAGGTGTACTTCAAGGAGTCTTAATCCTTGTTGTAGTGGACAAAGGTCTCGTACAATCTCTGCAAAGAGTGAGTGGTCAATTGGTAGTGATGTCTTAATCCTTATTGTAGTGGACGATGGTCTCGTACTAACTACAATTCAGTTATCCCTCGCAACAACCCTGTCTAAATCCTTGTTGTAATGGACAATGGTCTCGTACATCTATCCCGATACAGAATGCTGCACCGTTTCGCGTCTTAATCCTTATTGTAGTGGACAATGGTCTCGTACCCATTAATGGTCCTCAGCAGGAATGGACGGACCTCCAAGTCTTAATCCTTGTTGTAGTGAAAGATGGTCCCGTACATACTTGGTAAGAAAGTATGGTATATTCAAGTTAATGGTCTTAATCCTTGTTGTAATGGAAGATGGTCTCGTACTTCGGCATTCCCTCTTTTTGACATACTATTCAACATGTTTTAATCCTTATTGTAGTGGACAATGGTCTCGTACATCTTATTATTAATAACCTTACTCCTCCAACTATTATGTCTTAATCCTTATTGTAGTGGACAATGTTCTCGTACTACTAGGACAGTTAGTTATTAAACTGCTCTTTGGATGTCTTAATCCTTGTTGTATTGGAAGATGGTCTCGTACTTGGCGGGTTACAAGTGGGAAGGCACGTTCAAGGGTCTTAATCCTTATTGTAGTGGACAATAGTCTCGTACTAGTTAAAGCAGTTTCTAATGGTAAGTCTTATATCAAGTCTTAATCCTTATTGTAGTGGACAATAGTCTCGTACAATTCAGCTCTAGTGTGGTGGAATTGTGTTCAATAGTCTTAATCCTTATTGTAGTGGACAATAGTCTCGTACTCGACCTTATAATATTTCACTGATTATCAGTAAGTCAAAGAACTTCACTAAACAAATATTAACTTTTCTTAACCGAAAATTAACCATTCCTTAGCAGGTGCAAAGGTACGACTTTTTTCTGAGATATGCAAGCCAATAATTCTTAAATATTTAGGCCTTTTAGACCTCATAATTTAGTTTTGTTAATAATAAATCAAAGAGTTAATCCCAAAAGCACTCTTCAGCATAAAAGTAAACTATACCATCACAATATCATAAACCAACAAATCAAACTACAAAAAACTATTCCTCACATATATAATAAGGTATTATATGCACCCTAAACAACAAAAAACAGGAAAAATGAGCCAGTGAAATATCATTTCACGATGTTCCCCTACCTTTGCACCAAGAAAAACCAAAGCCGCTATGGTTAAGTTGTTAGCGACACAGTTGTATCCATTCATAAAAATGGCATAAAACAAAAGAAAGTAGCAAAAAAAGGGAAAATTGAGTGAGTGAAATACCATTTCAAACTCCCACAGTACTTTTGCAAACGAAAACAGGAACAAGAAGTTAAACCCATTAAAATTAAAGAATATGAATTACGAATATCGCTACCTCATGGAATACCTCCCAAAGAGATACTCCGCTACAATGAAACAGGAGAATGACAGAGAAGTCATCTACGACTTCAAAAACGGCTACTGCAGCCTTAGCTTGATGAACACAATCGTAGAATGCATCAAGGAAATAAAAAACGAAATAGGTGGCTACAACTGGAGAGTATGCTTCATACCAGCATCCACACACCACAAGACAGCTAGCCGCTACCAAAAGCTCGCAACCTTCATCGAGAAGGAAACAGGAATTGCCTGCGACTACCATACCATCCTGCCAATCCAGGACCAGGAATCAGGCCACATCACAGGCAAGAAGACAAACCCGGCAGAGAACTTCAACATCAAGACAAGCGACGTTGCCGGCAAGAACATCATCCTCATAGATGACGTCATCACAAGAGGCATGACATACGTGCACACAACCAACAAACTCATCAACAATGGTGCCAACATGGTAAAGGGACTCTTCCTCGCCAAAACAATCAATCCTGACTGGGTTAGACATTCAGCATAGCCCTTCAGAGAGAACAAGAGAATAAACGTTAAAAAATATAAAGATCATGACAAAAGAACTCAAAATGAACGCCATCCCAATGACAGAGGATGCTGCATCAACAGTACAGGCTACCAATAACCTGGAGTACGTAAACCTCATGGAATATCTCCCTTTGAGATACCCTCCAACGCTAGAGGAAGAAAAAAATCGCAGGATTGTAAGCAACTTCAAGAGGGGAAGATGCTCACCGGAACTGAAGAATCAGTTCACCGATGCAATCAAGCAACTCAAGGAAGAACGCAAGAACGTGAAGCTGAGAGTCTGTTTCATACCGGCCATCACTGCAGACAAGACAGCCCTCCGCTACTCACAACTGGCAACTGCCATCGAGTCAGAAACAGGCATACCAAGTGACTACCACACCATCCTGCCAAAGCGAGCAACAGAACTCATGGCAACCGGAAAAACAGATCCAGCAGAGGACTTCCTCTTCAACAAGGAGCAAATCGATGGAAAAGACATCATCCTGATAGGTGACATCATCACCACGGGAACAAACTTCACCAAGACAAGTCTAAAGCTTGCAGAACTAGGCGCAAAATCAGTCATCGGCCTATTCCTGGCAAAGACCATCCATAGAAAATAACAATAAACAAAAACATAAAATACAATCAAAATGAACAATTATCAATATCTCAAAGAATATCTCCCAGTGAGATACCAGGCAAATGCCCAGCAGTTGGCAGACCGTCAGACTTGCTATAACTTCAAAGACGGCTACCTCAACGACGAAGTTAAGAGTGGATTCCTGAACAAGATCCAGGAAATAACAAATGGCGAGAAAACAGGTTGGAGTATCTGCTTCATCCCTGCATCCACCAAGAGTAAGACCCAGGCACGCTACAAAAAGCTTGCAGAAGCAATCCAGGCAGCCGGCTACAAGATAGCAATCAATGCCATCTACAATGAGCACGACCATGAAGCTGGTCACCTCACAGGAAAAACCGGCAACCCAATCGAAGGCTTCGGCTTCAACGCCAGTGACATCGCAGGCAAAAAGCTCATCGTCATTGACGACATCATCACAAGAGGAAGAACCTTCCAAATGGTTGCAGAAAAACTGGAAACCATGGGGGCAGCAAGCGTAACAGGATTGTTCCTGGCAAAGACCTTCAACCCAGATTACCATCCTTACTATGATCCGACGGACGATTACGATTCGGAAGACTACTACGATCCATCAGACCACTACGAGGAGGAAGAGACATATGACAACTACAACGGTTCATACGCCCAAGACGTAGAAGGCTGGAGCGACCAGGACATAGACGACGTTTTCGACGGCGATCCTGATGCCTACTGGAACATCGACTAGTACAAACAGAACGTGCAGCAGCAAAAGCAAGTATTTTTTTCTCCAAGATGTTGGGAATTCAAAAAGAAATAACTTTTTGCAGCTGTATAACAGAAATAAGAATAAAGAAATAGAACATAAAGAAATATGGCACTCAATACAGAACTCATTTTGACATTGAAAAACCTCAAAGGGTGTGGAAACAAAACCGTTCTCTCCATAGCCGAGGTTGCTCCATCCCAAGTGCAAACCATCGAGGACCTATGCCACTTCTGGCCAACACTTAAGGGCAAGAAGTTCGAAAAGTACTCTGCCACTGATCTCCAGGAAGCCAACAGAAAGGTACTGACCATCATCAACGATGCAGAGAGAGAAGGTGTAGGCATCATCTCCTATTACGAAGAAGCCTTCCCTCAAATCCTGCGTGAGACCATCAATGAAGATGGCAATGCTGACGCTCCATTGATTCTGTTCTACAGAGGCAACATCAAAGTTCTCCAAATGCCGGGCATCGCCATCATCGGTACAAGAGAACCAACAGAAGCAGGAACCCAAGCAGGAATCTACTTCGCAGAAAAGTTAGCAGAACAGGGTTTCAACATCGTATCAGGTCTTGCCATAGGATGCGACACCACCGGTCACCAGGGAGCATTGAACGTGAAGGGAGCCACCACGGCATTCCTAGCCAACGGCTTGGATTGGGAATCCATCTACCCTAAAGAGAACCTGGAACTGGCCAAGAACATCGTGGAAAGCGGAGGACTGCTGCTTTCCGAGTACCCGGTAGGACAAAGAGGCAACCGCTATACCCTGGTGAAGCGTGACAGACTGCAGGCAGGACTCTCATACGCTACCATCGTCATCCAGACAGGTCTTAGAGGAGGAACCATGCATGCAGTAAATGCCACTCTTAAAGCCCGAAAGCCACTCTTCATGATCAAATACAAGAACATGGATGGACAGGTAGGCGGAAAAGCAGAAGGCAACAAGAAGTTCCTGGAAGATGGAAAAGCACACGCCCTGACATCAGGTTCATTCGAAGATGCCCTTGCCGTCATCAGAGAATCAGTAGAGAAGATCAACAAACCCAAAATCAAGGATTCATTATTCTAGCATATGATAAAAGGAGTGATTTTTGATCTGGACTTGACCCTTGTAGATACCACAATACTGGAAAATGCCAGAAAGATGAGAAACTGGCACGAGGCATATGGGCTAATCCCATATACCTCCATGTATGCAGGAATCCAAGAAGTCCTAGACAACATAAAAGCACAAGGAATCAAGATGGCAATAGTCAGCACCTCACCCCGTCCCTACGTGGAAAGAATCGTTAGCCATTACCAGATTCCAGCAAGATTCATCGTTGGCTACCATGACGCCCATCCCATCAAACCTCATCCAGCCCCTATGCTAAAGGCATTGGAGCTGATGAATGAGAAAGCGGAAGATGTTCTGAGCTTTGGAGATAGGGCAATAGACATGATTGCAGCTAAAAGAGCAGGCATAAAAGCCATTGCATGCCTTTGGGGAACTAAGGAAAGAAGTATGCTGCTTGGCACCGCATACGACCAAGCAATTAGTTCTCCACTGGAGATTCTCCCATACCTGCAATGAAGATAGCAGAGACATTGAGTATGGTATGATATCCTCTCATCAGGTTCCACTAGACATCCACATTTCTAATGGAACCTTTTTAAATCACTTACACCCACAAAATACAAAATTAGAGTAAGTGAAATACAATTCACTATTTTGCAATACCTTTGTGATCATAGCGCTCTTTTACACTTTTACGTGCCCCCTATTATAAAAAAGAGATTACTTGATACCAATATAGAACAAACTGATTCTATTTGTAGGTAATGAGTCTCTGCCCGGTCTCCCATCCACCCTTTCGGTTGAGCATGTCCGGTTCATACCATTTGTTGAAAATCACATAGTCACGCTTTGGCTGACGGACGATCACAGCGTTGAACTGCACATTGGTATGGGTCTTTCTCCCCCGGAACGGAATATACTGTCCCTGGTAGGAATGAAGCCCGGACACAAAGGTTCCACCGCTATTCTGGTCAATGCCCACACTTGTAATGATGATGGTGTTTGGCACATACGTCTTACCTTCAAAGCAGGAACCATAGTAGTTCCTGCAGAATATTTCCAATACATACTTGCAGTCTGCTGCCGAGAGCTGCGCCTTGCATATCCCCACATACAGGATAGCAAGAAGAAATAGAATTATCTTCTTCATATTTAAGATGTGTTAGTTATTTATTCTATCGATATCAAACAGTCACAAAATTACGTACAACATCTACCGTGGTGGTATTCAGCAGGGCAGCAGCCTTGGATTGAGTGATGATACCGCTTGCCAATGCTCTGTAAACCCTACTCTCTAACTTTGTGACCTTCTCCTTGGTAATGGAGCCTGGTTCTGATTTCTTCGAGGAATCAGCACTGCCAAGGTTCTTGCAATAATCGGAATAGTGATTTGAAGAAACAACACCGAGATATCTTGCCTTAGACATCAGAGCATCCACTGAAATGCCATACTCACTCTGTAGATATTTCAGCTCCATCAAGGCTATCTCATGACGTTTTTCACCTATTACAGAGAGGAAAACATCATGTGGAAGAAGCATTTCGTTGGCGAAGACGCTGCAAAAACGCTCTTTCTTTTTGTTATCGATACTCTCATCAAAGTAAAGAATGGCATGCGCCAATTCCTTAAGGGCAGCAAAACGAAAGTTTTCTGTATCCATGTTGCTGTTGATGGCAATCACCGGAATGGTGTCATCCAGAATAGCATGTTGGCTTATGAATGGATCACGAGCATCAATTTCTGCTGTGATTACGCCATTTGATTCCAAGAGATTTATCACATTGGTGATAGCTGCACTACCAATTTTCCATGCCTCACGAAGTATGGATGCAGCCTGGTAGATATCAGAAAGTGTCTTTACCGGCTGTTCTGCAGGAATAGAATTGAACGAATGTTCTCTTCCACAGATATTTTCTATCTCACCAGTTCGTTCTATTGTATTTTCAATGATACTGATGATAGTCATTTCTTCCCTCTTGCTCAATCCCTGCAGCTTACCATAGCGTATGTTTTTAGGAGAAGAGCTTTTGTAGTTGAAAAGATAATCCGGGTTTATCTCCAGCGCATCGCACAGGGCTATCACTATGCCACTTTTAGGCAGCATCACTCCTTTTTCATACTTGAATAGAGTTTGCTTGGTAATAATGTTGCCCATCATATCACATAGCTGCTGCATAGACAATCCTCGCATTAATCGAGCGTTATGCAATCTTTCTGCAAAGCTTTTCTTTAAGTCCATTATATTATTATTTTGGAATAGTTACCTTTTGGCAAGAAGATTCTTACTAAGAGCCTTCTAACCTATTAGTTACTAATATTTGTTCCATAATCTTCCCCTTTTAAACGTTTAAAACGTCTTTTTGAATATACAAAGATACATGATCCCCCTCACATCGCCAAACTTCTTGCATTATTTTAACGCAAACGATACGTAAACACTTAGAACAACAAGCTTGCTTGATTGTAATGCAGAGGACAACTAGAAGACCAGGAAGGCAATGAACTTGATTTTCTCCTTAATAGCATTCCATTCTCATATAGTAGATCATTTCAGACGGATGGTCTGTGTTTTCCCCGTAATATCAGTTACCACAGCGATCCCCCCATCACGAATCTCCACCTTCTCATATCTGGCATCAACTATCACCTTTCCTTTCAATGTCATAACACCCCAATGTCTGGGAATCTGTTCAAAGGCGCAATAGGCACCGACTGGTTGCGCTATACTATGGTAGAGAGGTGGCACGATAACTTTACCATCTACCTTCACACCCCATTTCTTTCCTGCTTGATATAATTCCACATGCCCTGCCTCCGACTTCTCTTGCATCAGCAATAACTCCTGTTCCTCTTGCTTTTTCCTGCGCTGCATTTCCATGTCATAAACTTGCTTGCCAAGCCGAGGCATCGCAACCATCAAATTCTCACTTTCTGTTTTGGGTTGATTGCAACCTATATAGGTCTTTTTCAAGCTGGAGTCAACGAAGTAATAATCCTCATGGCTGTCCATGACCACTATGCCACTGTCGTATAGGTCGGCGCACAGCCAATATACATGAGTATGGTCGCCACGTAAAAAACAAACCTTTTCACTGTTTTCTTTATGCATTCGCATAGAGCCGCCATCCTCCTCTTTATATATCCATTCCTGACAACCACTGGCTGTAGAGCGTTGAAAGTTGTAGATTAAATAATATCCATAATTCCATAGGTCATATTGGGAAGGGCGAAAAGGTAAAGCAAAGTACTCGTAGGTACGAGATCTGAAGAGACCATTATATTCGACGAACTCCCATTTATTGATGGTGATTACCTCGGGAGCATCTTTCGCATGAATGTCCTCGTCTATGACAACTCTCGCCAAGAGGTCGTAGTAACATACAGTCTTTCTGCGAGGTCGGTAGAACAGGATGTTGCCATCCAACAGCTTCATGTCATAGTAGTTGCCTGGTTCTATCACCTGTTCGCCTTGTCGGTTCACTACCGTCATCTTTCCATCAGGCAGCTTGATGATGGCAAACTCCCCTTTGCTATCTACAAACTCACGATACTGTATCGTTTGGAGCAATTCTTCATGGCTCATCACCATCATCATTTCTGAGTCTGGATGAATCTGAATATCGTCTTGCTTTTCGTTCATCAGGAAAAACTCTCTATCCTTCGGAGTCTCCTTTCTCTTGCCAACTTTCAGCTTTCCCTCGAACATAGCATTCCAGTTCCATACTTGCGAAGGCAACCCGAACACCCGATATAGTCCCACATTATCTATAATTACGCAGTTCTTCTTTCCCTTAGCCACTCGCAATCCACGTCCCACCATCTGCAGATACTTGGCAAGCGACAGCGTTGGTCGTGCCAACTGTACAAACTCCACATCCGGACAGTCAAATCCTTCCGAGAAGATGTCCACATTCACCAGCACTTGGATGTCACCTTTCTTGAAGGCTTCAATGTCTTGCTGTCTTTCGGTGGCAGGTGTCTTCGAGTCTATGGCTATGGCTTTCACGCCATTTTCCTGATACAGTTTTGTGATTTTCTGAGCATGAGAAATATTGATAGCATACACGATGCCCTTTCTGTCTTTGCCAAATTCTTCCAAACTCTGATAGAGCCTTTCGATACTCGGTTTCTTATTCAGCAACATATCCATTTCCTTGTTCTGGTAGTCACCATCTGCCCCTCGCTTCTGCAAGGAGTCGATGAGCCGTTGCGTCATACCATCCGATTTGATGCTCACAAAATCGTATGTCGCCAATCTTCCCTTGCTGATAAACTCAGGAACACTCCACGACTGCACCAAGACATCAAACAAATCCGTGAATCCCTTACCATTCAATCGGCAAGGAGTAGCCGTCAGTCCCAGGAACTTAGCATTCGGGTATCTCTCCCACATCTCCTTATAGGTCTTGGCAAGGGCATGGTGCGCCTCGTCAATCACTATCATTCCCGGTTCTTCCTCTATCTCGTCGTAGTGTCTCATCAGCCACTGAATGGACATCGCCTTGACGGATGACAATAGGGAAGAGGTGTTTGATGCGTAATAAGAATGGAACTTTCTTACGGTTTCGTCTATCTGCGACACCAGCTCTCTTCTATGGGCTACAATCCATACTTTCTCCATTGGATTGCCATTCACAAAAGAGTCTATGACTGCTGTTAACAGGTATGTCTTACCTGTTCCCGTCGGCATTTGTGCCATCACGGATCGATGAAGGCGCAACGCCTTCTCAATCCGTTCCTTCATATCCTCTTGATAATCAAATAACTTTATTTCCTTCATGATTTAAGGGTCTCATTAACTTTACTCCAGTCTTTATTCATCAAATTCTCGATGATGCTATGAATCTTCAAGGCATATTTTGTTCTAGGATGATTGCCATACTGTGTTCCTCTCAGAACACCTTCATAGAAGATGGTTACGATGATTTCAGTCTGTTTTCTGTACATCATATATTCCTGTTCATCATATTCCTTGTTGTGCCAATAGTAGGAACTTGCCCAATACCGCTGTCTCTCCATCATCCGCTTGCGCTGCTCATCATTTTTGATGCGCACCAACTTCTCATAGCTCACCATCGTCTCAATCTCCCTGAACTCAGGAGTATTCATCACCTCAGCCTTCAGATGCTTCTTGATGAGTTTCTCCAAGTAACGCCGCCATACCTCTTTGTTCTCTTCGGTAACAAAAGATGGATATTGCTCTCCGTAGCATGTCTTCCAGGTGAATGGCTCAATGTCTAGATGCCAGAGGAAGGATTTGTGTTGTGGGGTATTTTGTTCCATATTGTTTAGTTTACAATAAATTCTAACATGCGTTTCACAATCGCAGAGAAATTCGTTCTTTCATCATTTCCGCCACAACGAAACATACTACTTCGTTCTCCCTTCCCAGACTTTTCGTTGATTCTGCATCTTTGTCCGTAAGGAACACCGTCTTCATCACGGTAATAGATAGTAACCTCCATACTTGTTTTATCATTTTCAGTCAATAACATATATGGAGCAATGTATTCAAAATATAAATTCTGACTTTGTGAATAAACTTTGGCGGGAATAGTAATCATATCCTCATCAGGTATTTGCAAACGTCTCATCACTGCCAACAATTTTAGCATAACAGGACACAGCACTACAGTTTTCCCTTCTGCTGTAACTTTAGCCTCTTTATAAATTTGTTTGTCTATCTCAAAGGAATGAATAATATCACGGATTGTTTTGTTTTCCAATTTATCTTCAGATATGACAATCTTTACTAACTCAATAGGACTTTCTGTAACCAAAGCTAACTTTTCGTAAATGTACTTTAGCCTCTCTTCTCGTAATGAATACGTAAAAGGCTTGCTTGATAAAAACTTACCGATATAACCATTGAAATCAGTATGCTCACCATAGAAATGCTTAAATATTTTTCTGACATTTGAATAATCACCAACAAGCACTACATTGTCAAGATTAAACTTGTTACCAACTAAAGTATCATTAGGTTTGGTTAAATTCTTATAGACATAATCCATGTGGGCAGAAAAGATATTCAATATTCTAAAAAGGTGCGCAGGATCCATTCTATCTAAATCCTCAATAATCAAAACTACAGTTTTATTGGTTCTATGTTTAAAATCGTTTACTACTCGCTTTATAATAGCTGTTACAATATCTTCTTCATATATAGTATTGCGATTTACATTATCCAAGAACTTAATCAACAGGTCATCTTCATTTGTTTCTTTCGTGAATTTCTCTATTTTCTTTTTCATGTCTTTAAACAACCGAAGTCCTTTTATTGCTAACATAATCTTTGCCATCTGCTCACTTGGAACAGCAATATCTGCCATATAGTGTACAAGTTCTGCGACCAAAGAACGCTTGTTATTTTGCAAATAAAACCAAAGTGCTATATCTTTAGGAATAACTACAGCATTCGAAATCATATTATTCAGCATAAGCTGAAACAAGATGTCTCGTTTGATTAAGTTGAATATGTCCTCATTGGATGCAACTTGATAATTGACAGGATATATTGTCAAGAAGACAAATTGATCCTTTACGAAATCTGTATTTTTGAAATTCTCCAAGAAATAAGACTTACCATCACCAAATTTTGACGACAATATAGTTCTTGGATTAGCAAGAAGATGACTATAGAAACTTTTTATAGCCGAATTTATGGGTATAATAAAATCCTCCATCATTATTCTTCTATTTTTGACTTAACCTGCAAATACGTTTCTGCAACTTCTTCTTGATAAACATAACTTGATACATTACTATTACCACTTGTTGATACTCTTTGCATCAAGAAGTTTATATATACTCGTCCGTTCTCATTTTCTATAAATGCGATGGCGTCCACATTTACATATAGAGGATTGCCATTGTGCTTGTCATGTAATTCTATAAATTTTGCCATATTTATTTGTGTTTATGTAAGATTTTTCGTCCTAGTCTCAAGATTCCTTATACTCAGTCTGCATCTTCTTGCAGGAAATAACACTTGACATAATTAAATGTGGACAAATACCAATCAAATAGCAAATGGTACCCACAAATAACATTCCCAACAATATAGCTATTACTATAGGATTCCATTGCATGTAAAAACCGACAGCAATAGCTATTACTATGAATGTCTATTAGCAATATGTTCGTCGTCAGCTTCCCTACTAATTGATATTTATAGTTCCACTATTATTCTCCACATATATAGACTTATCACCATGTTGAAAGATACGTCTAGACTGTTTTGGTGCTGTCTCTGTTGTAGGGGTAAATTTATTGTCTTGAAATACTGAAGAAACATTTATTTGTTTTTCGATTTCATTTAACAACAAGTTTGCATTGTCTGCAACCATCTCTGTATAATCTCCAGTATTAGTATGAACGATATATTCCCAGAACTCATTCATCGTTTTTAAGATATCGTCAATTTTTGAAATCTCTTTTATCATATATGAAGAGTTTCCTGGCTCATTTTTAATCTGTTCTGCCTTTCGATTTTTCTTGTCATTCCAATAATTCTTGATTTGCGACAATCCATCTCCATTACGGGGAATATCACCCATATCAACTATAGGAAAGACTCTATTCTCTACATTTCCATTTTTGAAAAGTTGTGTCATTTCATACATGCAGTCCAAAGATTTTAGATATTCAGGAATAACGAACATGATTACAATATTCGAGACACCTATCTCTTCCTCATATCTTTGTATATTATCTCTATATAAAATGTCATACTTATCAATTGAAAAAGGAATATTGCGAGTATGTAAACCTGCACAAATAGCTTCTATGCCTGAGTTATGTAACTCATCATGTTTATAGGTTATATGAACCTTGTACTGTCTATTTCCCATTTTATAATTTGATTTTAAAGTTATATATTTTACAATATTTTCCTCTTGATTAAGACAACCATTGCATTTCTTCTTTGATAAAATCAAGGTAGTCATCCCATTATCAATACTGCGTTAAATTAATATTTAATCGTCTGTAAATCAATAACTTATATTA
>ENA-OURS01001412-OURS01001412.1-human-gut-metagenome-genome-assembly--contig:-NODE-1412-length-20643-cov-3.310666_pt1 | contig 20643 bp, 15 predicted proteins | sample MGYA00242109_ERZ509010 | MGnify/ENA primary metagenome ERZ509010 (study PRJEB26280, sample SAMEA2338774) | human gut metagenome | biome: human gut; feature: human-associated habitat; material: faeces... | reverse complement strand
GCAAACACTATTTTAAAATGTGCGGCATTTCAGTTCTTTACACCTGCTAGGAAATCAACGGTCAATTTTTATTTGCCTGCTATCTGCACTGGCCTTTGAAAAATCTGTCACATTTCCGAGAGTTCACAGTAATGTGCATAAATCCCGCCTTTTTTCAGCAGTTCTTCATGTGTTCCGCTCTCTGCGATCCCATTATCGGCAACAACAAGAATCTGATCTGCCCCGCGGATCGTAGAAAGACGGTGTGCGATCGTGATTGTGGTGCGGTTCTTTGCCAGTTCTTCGAGACTTTTCTGAATCCATCGTTCGCTCTCATTATCCAGTGCACTTGTTGCCTCATCTAAAATAAGGATCGGCGGATTTTTCAGGAAAACTCTGGCGATGGAAATTCTCTGTTTCTGCCCTCCTGAGAGGCGTGTTCCGCGTTCACCGACGTAGCTGTCGTATCCATCCGGCAGTGACATGATAAAATCGTGAATATTTGCTTTTTTCGCTGCATCGACGATCTCTTCCATGGAGGCCTCTGGTTTTCCGTAAGCGATATTATCCCGGATCGTTCCGCAGAACAGATAGACATCCTGCTGCACCAGTCCGATCTGATTTCGCAGACTTTCAAGTGTCAGTCCTCTGACATCTTTTCCGTCAATCGTGATTTTTCCTTCCGTCACATCGTAAAAACGTGGAAGCAACGAACAGATCGTGGTCTTACCACTTCCGGACGGTCCGACCAGTGCGATCGATCTGCCTGCCGGAATCCGAAAGCTGACATGAGACAGTACCGGTGTCTCATCATCCTGATAATGAAAGGAAACATTTTCATAAGATACATCACCACATACATTGGTCAGTGGTTTTGCATCTTCGGCATCCTGAATATCCGGTTCTGTCTCGATCACATCGAGAAATCTGCGAAATCCGGACAGGCCTTTCTGCATCATTTCTGTCAGCTCAACCAGAATCTGGATTGGGCTGATGAAGATTCCGATGTACAGAGCATACATGGCAAGATCTGCTGCTTCCATTTTTCCGTGTGCGATCAGCCATCCGCCAAAGACCAGGGTCACCAGATACATCAGTCCCTGGAAAAACAGGTTGCTGCTCATAAAACTTCCCATACAACGATAGTTCGCATCTTTGGATACCAGAAATCCTTCGTTGCTCTTCTGAAATTTCTTCCGCTCAATCTCCTCATTTGCAAAAGACTGTACGACACGGATCCCGGAAAGGGTATCCTGAAGCCTCGCATTGATATCTCCGATCTTGCGTCGGTTATCCATGAACGTTGCCTGCATACGGCGATTCTGACGCAGGGAAAAGATCAGCATCAGCACAACCAGAAACAGAAGCGGCACTGCCAGTCTCCAGTTGATAAAAAATAAGAAGATAAAGGCTCCGACAATCTTAATCAGTGAAATGAACAGATTTTCCGGTCCGTGATGTGCCAGCTCAGAAATGTCAAACAGATCTGATACGAGTTTGCTCATCATCTGACCGGAATTATGCTGATTATAATAAGAGAACGACAGTTTTTCATAATGCTCAAACAATTCCTGGCGCATATCCCGCTCCATTCTTGCTCCCATCATATGCCCCTGACACGTCACATAATACTTGCACAACGCCTGTATTGCATACATAAGCAGCAATCCTGCCCCGATAGGAAGCAGTGCCTGTAAGATCACAGCTGCATCTTTTAAAAACAGTGTTTTTGTCAGACTGCGAAGGATCTGCGGAAATGCCAGATCCACAAAACTGATAATCGCTGCACACAGCAAATCCAGAAAAAACACACCTTTGTAAGGTGCATAATATTTCACAAACTTTTTCAGTGTCTCCACTTTTCTTACCTTCTTTCGTTATTATGATTGAACCAAATCAAGGAAGTCCCCTGCTTCAATTGCGAATATCCGCTTGACACGTAAGACTTGGCACGCGATTCTGGTCAGCTTTGCTGACATTTACCCAACAAAATCGCCGCATGCCTATTGTAGCATGCGACGATTCTCGTTACAACTTGAACTTCTGTTATTCAAGAGATTCTTTTATTTACTTTACTTTCGCTACTTTATTATAAGTTGCCTTTTTGCTGATTTTTGCTTTCTGAAGGTTCTTTTTCAGTGCTCTCAGCGTTTTGGATTTCATCTTCTTAGGAACTGTAACTTTCATCTTAGAAGAAGTACCCTTGAATGCATTCCTGCCAACTTTCACGATCTTTGTTCCCTTGAAAGTTACGCTTGACAGCTTGCTCGCTTTATTGAATGCATTGGAGCCGATGCTCTTGACGTTGTTTCCAATCACGATGCTCTTCAGTTTCTTGTTGTTCTTGAAAGCATTCTTACCGATCGTGGTTACTTTGAAGCTGTAATTTCCAACTTTTACTGTATCCTGGATCGTAACTTTTGTTTTCTTCGTTGCTTTCAGTTTCACTGCAGAAACCGTTCCGTTTACTGCATCAGCTTTCGTTACTTTGTAAGTAACGCCTTTTACTGTAATGGTTGTTCCAACTGCCGGAACCTGTGGTGCCGGATTATTGTTTCCGTTGTTGTTATTGTTATCATCTTTCTTGACAAGAGCTGCTTTTGCATCGCTGACTGCTTTCAGTGCTGCATTTACTTCTGCCTCAGTAGCATCCTTATTCTCCAGAACTTTCTTAGCTTCTGCCAGTGCTGCTTTCAGTTTGCCTGCACTCTCAGCTGTGTAATCTGCTTCTTTGAATGATTCTGCTTCTTTGACTGCCTTGTTCAGCTCTTCGACTTTTTCTGCCGGTGCAGGGGTCGGAGTCGGTATCGGATCAATATCTTTTGATTTTACCGTGATGGTAACTTTGCCTGTTACACCGCTTCCGTCTTTTGCAGTTGCAATGATATCTGCACTTCCAACACCAATTGCTTTGATCAGACCACTTTCGTTTACTGTTACTGCACTTTCATTTGAGCTTGTCCATGTAACTTCTTTGTTGTCTGCATTTTCCGGTAATACAGCTGCAGCTGCCTGAGCAGTACCGCCGATCTCCAGTTCTTTCTTATCTGCTGTTACGCTGATGCTTGCTACTTTGACCGGCTCCGGATCTGGAGTAACCTGTTTTGCTTTTACCGTGATCACAAGTTCTCCTGATACTCCGCTTCCATCTTTTGCTGTTGCTTTGATGGTTGCCGTTCCGGCTGCTTTTGCTGTGATCAGACCTGCTTCGCTTACGTTTGCCACTGTTTCATCTGAACTTGCCCAGGTCACTTCTTTGTTGTCTGCATTTTCCGGTAATACAGCTGCAGCTGCCTGCATCGTATCACCGACGGTCAGCTCTGTCTTATCAGCTGTTACGCTGATGCTTGCTACTTTGATCGGCTTCGGATCTGGAGTTTCACTCTGGAACGTGAATTTTGCATCTGCCCACAGTGCGTGGTCGTTGTAATCTGCATCGCCTTCTTCTACGATCAGACGCAGATCTTTTACTTTGGATACATCGATATCTACGAGGTAGGACTGTCCGTTGGAGATCACATGGTCTTTGCGGTACAGCTCTTTGCCATCACCTTTGATCACATAGTTTACATCTGCTTTGTTTCCAAGTGTCTGGTCTGCACTGATACCGATGCGTGCGGTAAATCTGCTTACGCCCTTGCCTTCCAGGTTAACGCCCAGTTCTGCCGGTGCATGCATAGCCACACCTTTGTCAAAGCTCTGTTTTGTGCCTTCTACATAGACTGCCATCGGATTTCCGCATCCGCAGGCATCTCTTGTGTTTTCGAAGTATCCGCCCTGGTCAACGGTCCAGTCCATATCGGATACATACAGTTCATCCTGAACTTTGAAGTTGATCGTATAAGTCTTTTCTACACCAAATGGAGAAACGGCTTTGATGGTCGCTGTGCCAGGAACTGCTGTTGCCTGTGTAACAGTTACAATGACATCATCTGATTTTTCGATTGCTTCTACCTGAGGAACCTTTCCTTCTTCGTAGCTTCCTCTCAGAAGTGTGTAAGTATATTCGCTCTGTCCGTCGCTGAAGTTATCCAGTTCTTTGCCGTTTACTTTGATTCCTGTCAGCGGCATACCGGATTTCACATCTTCGTTGCTCTTTGCCATCTTTTCTTCATCTGATGTCTGTTTTGTCAGAGGAAGGATGCTGAATGTCTGTGCATAAGTCTTTCCTGCGGAAATGATGTATTTGCTCAGAGGAGCCGGACCGCAGCTTGCATTTCCAAGTCCGCGCTGCATCAGGTCAACAGTCAGAATGGTATTTTCCTGTACCGGAACCTGATATGGATGACGGTAGGATGCCAGATCTTCTGCTTTATAATGCAGGGCTCCGGATTCCATTTCGCTGTCAGAAGATACCAGGATACCTGTTCCGTCTTCTGCTGTCAGTGCTGTCCATCTTACACCTGTGTGGTTTCCGTTTTCCTGAGGTTTTACATATTTTTTTTCAAACTGTTCGGTTACGGTGCTGTTGTATATACCAAGTTTTGCACCGGTGTTACGGTCAACATAGTTTGCCTGCGGACCATTTCCGTAGTATGTCAGCTTCTCGTAATCTTTTGCAACTGTCATCTTCATACCGATTCTTGCAATATTTCCTGCAGAAGCACTCGGTGTAACCGTATTGGTTACTACGATCTCACCATTGCCATAGATCATGTAATCAATGCTGTTCGGTGTATTTACTTCAGGAATGCTTCCTGATACATGAATGTTGACTACTTTGTCTTTCTTATCTACAGTGATGCCGTTCTCATCCAGCGTGAAGTTCTGTGCTGCATTCTTCATCGCTGTGGAGAAGGATGGGTCGTTGCTGACCGGTGCACGGTAGTAGTTCGGAACCGGTCCGTTCTCCAGCAGGCTCTTGCCGTCTACTTTGTAGCTGGTGATGTAACCCTGTGCTTTGTCGATCACAACTTCAAATGCTTTGCCGTTTGTTTTGGATGTCTTTCCGGTAACAGTGATCGCATCATCGCTCTCTGCTACGTTTACTTTATCCATGTCAGATGCACTGATCGTTGGCTGTGCTTTTTCCGGAGTGTAAGCAAGATCAAATTCTTCAAATGCAATCTCATCACCTTCATGTCCGTAATAATCGCCTGCCCACGCAGCATCTTCTTTCAGTGTTACGGAGAGTGTCAGTGTATAGTCAGAACCTGCTGTCGCACTTACTTTCGGGAAGTTTGCCAGTGTTACGGTAGCTTCTGCCTGCGGTGCGATGTTCTTCTGCTCCTCGCTAAGCTGACCGCTTCCGATCACTTTGTTATCTTCTTTTAATGTCCAGGAGACATTGTATTTGTTCAGGTTGGTGTTCAGGAACTCGTTTACAACACGGACTTTACCGTTTGCTGCTTCACCGTCATCATAGAAGGAAACTTCCTGATGTACTTTCTTGACTTCATACAGTTCTGCGGAAGGTGTGCGGTCTGCATTTAAGATACCGTTTGCACAGAAATCATTATCATTTACCGTCTCATCCCAGTCTCCGCCGTATGCGAAGTATGTGCCTTCCGGATAATCGGTGCTTTCTGCTTTCATGAAATCTGCATCAAAATCAATCGCATAGGATACGTTATCTTTTACACTTTCAAGGCTTGTGCCAGTTGCTGCGATCTGGTCTGTAGTAAGTGCGCCTTTGATCACGGCTGCACGGTCGATATAACCATTAAATGCCCTTCCGCTTATATCGGCGGAAGCACCGACGGTAATATTCAGTGTATTGTCGGATGTATCGCAGGAATCCAGTGCTGTGTTTCTTGCTGCATTTCCAATCTGATCACCATCGTAATACAGTTTATATTCTGTTCCTGCATAAGTTGCTGTCAGACGATGCCAATTGCCATCGGTAAAGTTCTCCGGAATGCCTGCAGTCAGAGTACCTGCCTGGTAGCCATCTACGAAGAATTCAAAGTTGCCATCTTTATTAATCTGCAGATTGTATCCTGCACTGTCTCCTCTGGAGATAAATGCCTGTGCAGATTTTGTGAAATTCTCAGCCGGTTTTACCCAGACATCCAGTGTGATACCGGTTGTGCTGTTGGTTGCCAGTTTTGCACTGTCCGTCGCTGCATAAGTTCCCTGAATCGCTTTTGTATTGTTGCGTCCTTCGGTAACTTTTCCGTCAAATTTCGTTGCAACACCGGTGTTCGAATCTGTGATCGTGTAAGTTGTTGTATTTTCTACTTTTGTAGAAACAGACTGATCGATCCAGTCCCAGATAAATCCGCCCTGTGCATTCGGGTAGTTACGGAAAATATCCCAGTACTCTTTGAAGTTACCAAGAGCATTACCCATTGCATGGGCATATTCTGACTGGATATACGGCAGCTTATTGCCGGTGTTTGTTACCTGACTCTTGACAGAATCCACACCCCAGTACTGGGAGGAATAGATATCTACCATGGAGTTGGTGCGGTCACCCTTTGTATAGCGGTTGTCACGCTCATATTTACGGATACGGGACGGGTCACGCTGCAGGATCCACTGTGTGGAATTGTAGAAGCAGTAGTTCTCATCCATATTGTAAACCTGATAAGTAGCCTCATTACCAAGGGACCAGATCACTACGGATGGATGGTTTTTATCGCGCTCTACCATATTCTGGGTGCGGTCCATAACGGAAGTATTCCAGATCGGATATCCGGACGGGATGTTGCTGCTTGTCGCACCGATGTGGGACTCTGCATTCGTCTCATCACAGATATAAATACCCAGCTCATCTGCCAGTCCGTACATATATGGATTGTTCGGATAATGGCTGGTACGGATCGCATTGACATTGAACTGTTTCATCATCTTCAGGTCGGTTGTGATATCTTCTTTGGAGATTGCACGTCCGTCCTGGTCATCTGTTTCATGACGGTTTGTACCACGGAACATGATCTTTTCACCGTTGATCTGTACCTGTTCCTGACCTGCTTCGTTGATATCTGCTTTGCTGATCTCGCGGAATCCGACTCTCTGAACAGTGGTCTCCACGACATTGCCGTTTTCATCTTTTAACTGAACAAGAAGCATATACAGGTTCGGTGTATCTGCAAACCATTTGTCCGGATTGGTTACTTTTTTATCGCCGGTAAAGTGTGCACCCTTGTCATCTGCTTTCTCTGCCACATTTTTCTTTGCTGTCGGAACAGTCGCTTCGATCACCATCGGCTCAGACCACACTTTTGTCTTGCCGTCAATCTTATAAAGATCAGCAGATACGGTATATTTTTTGCCTGCTGCTGTATCATCACCGAGGTTACGGATATCTGCATCCAGCGTCAGGGTTGCATCTTTATAATTATTATCCAGATCTGTTTTTACAAACAGGTCACGCATCTCTACTTTTGCTTTAGAGTAAAGATTTACATCACGGAAAATACCGCTCATACGGATAAAGTCCTGGTTCTCCAGATAACTTCCGGTAGACCAGCGATAAACTTCCACTGCAATGGTATTTTCACCCTTTTTCAGATAACTTGTAATGTTAAACTCATCCGTTGTGTAGCTGTCTTCGCCGTATCCGACTCTCTGTCCGTTTACATATAAATAGAATGCGGACTCTACACCTTCAAAGGATACGAAAACATCTCTTCCATCCCAGTCTGAAGGAACGGTAAAGGTTCTCTTGTACTGGCCGACGCTGTTGTTTACGGTCGGTGCTGTAACGTTTGCTCCAAGGCTGACATTTTCATAGTTCTGCCACGGATATCTCTGGTTTACATAGATCGGCTTTTCGTATTTAAAATTGCCGTCTGCATCCTTGATCGTCTGGATGGAACTTGGAACTTTGATATCATCCCAGCCTGAGGTATCCCAGTTCTCCACATAATTTTTTGCATCTGCACCTTTTGCCTGTTTTTCGCGGTCTGCCGGTTTCTGGGCAAACTTGAATTTCCAGGTACCATTCAGAGACTGTTTGTAAGCGGACTCGGATGCATCCTTATCCAGAACGGATTTCTCATTGGTCAAAGCTTTCTCTGCTGACTCATACGGTGTAAAATACGCATGTGCCGGCTCCCGGTTCTCCTCTACTTTGTCAATCTGGTCGTACCATTCTTCGCCTGCAAAACTGCTGTCAGCAGCATTTACCGGAAGTGTAAAACTTCCAATGCCGGTCACAAGCTCTCCGCCGATCATAGCACCGGCTAACACAACAGACAGAATTTTCTTTCTCAAATGCATGTACATTCCTCCTTTTATGCATTTTTTCTTTTGCAGCCGTTCCGTTTCCTTCTCAGCTGCAATTCTTTCTTTTTCTTCCTCTTTTTTCGCAGAGTTTTTGTCATTTTAAAAATCTCTGTGAAAAATGAAGTCCCGCTGTGCGGGACTTTCAGCACCCTCTCGGGATACATGTTAAGTTTATTATAGTACGTTTTTATGTTTTTGTCTATATTGTTACTATTTATTTTTATCAAGCGTTCGTTTTTTAGCAATTTTCTACATATTCTCTGTCCGTTTATTGTCTATTTCGCCAGTTTCGTTGATTCCATTGGAAACATCCACGCTTCCAGGAACCTGTTTTATCAGCTCTGGAAACTTACGGCAATATGCAAAATGAACGAATTCCTAAGAAGGCACTTCTACGTGCCCTTCTGGGAATTCGTTCATTTGCACATACACTTTTTTCTGTATACAGTTTGTCTATTCGTTTCCCAGGAAAGCCGCCTTCATTTTCTCTGCCACTTCCTGCAGTTTCTGTGCTCTTTGTCCGAATATCCGGACAGCGAGATCATTTTGCACAAGTTTTGTCACGCCGCCATCGCATTCCGGTTCCTGTTCCAGGATCTCCCAGATATTCTGCTGCAGTTCTTCGCTGCCGCCGGTCAGAAAGATATTTGCCATATGCGTGTAACCTTCGTACATACCGATGCCTTCCATATCCATCTTTTCCGGCTCATAGCGGGTGTTGTCCCGGTAGATCAGGCTGCCGCTTCGCCAGATGGAAACTCTCGATGCATATTTCCGGTACCGGAAGCGTTCCCCGGATGCTTTTCGACCGCAGGAAATGATTTCCATCAGAAAGAATCTTGAACTTTCGTCTTCGAGATGGATTTTCATATCACTTTCAAATGCAGACTGTGCGTATGGGATCACCGGCTGCGGATAGTAACAGAAGACTGCATTTTTTTTCACTTCTGCCGTCACACTCCGGCGTGCCAGTCCTTCTTTCATCTTATGCACTTTATCAAAAGACTGAGAAAGAAATTCCAGATTGCTTCCTTCGGAAATCTGAAAGATGAACTCCTGAACATCACCTTCCATGATTCCGGCCGAAGCACACAGCGGCATAATGGAAATTCCGCCATCTTCTTTTGGAAATGGTGTCATAACTTTATAAGGTGCAGTAAAGGAAAGATCTTCCACTACGGTTTTTCCATCCCGGCTTCCGGTGCGGATCGACAGTCTGGATATTTTTCCGAATTTGTTTTCTGTCAAATGTTCGTCCGCCTTTCTTTTTTATTTTTCAAAAATGCTTCTTCTATTCTTGCTGTGAAGTAAAGCGGACATTCACAATCCGCTTCTCTGCGTTCAAGTCGAACATTATGCTTACAGATCTTCCAGCAATACACTTTTTTTGATCCATTCTACTACTTTATCCACATTTTCATCCCCGCGGATGTTGGTAAACTGGAATGGACGGTCACCACGCATTTTCTTTGAATCACGTTCCATGACTTCCAGATTTGCTCCGACATATGGTGCGAGGTCGATTTTGTTGATGACAAGCAGATCTGATCTTGTGATACCAGGACCGCCTTTTCTCGGAATTTTATCTCCTTCTGCAACATCGATCACGAAAATCGTGGCATCTACCAGTTCTGGGCTGAAGGTTGCGGAAAGGTTATCTCCGCCGCTCTCGATAAAGAGCAGTTCAATATCCGGGAAACGCTCCATCATTTCATCAACTGCTTCAAGGTTCATCGAGGCATCTTCACGGATTGCCGTATGCGGGCATCCGCCGGTTTCCACACCGATGATCCGCTCGACCGGAAGAACACTGTTTTTTGCCAGAAACTGTGCGTCTTCCTTTGTATAAATATCATTGGTGATGACACCAATGCTGTAGTCTTTTGCCATTTTTCTTGATAATGCTTCGATAAGTGCTGTTTTTCCGGAACCTACCGGGCCGGCAACTCCAATTTTCACGTATGACATACTTTTTCCTCCTGCTATGACATATACAATCTGGAATACAGTTTTTCGTGCTGGATTCCACGAATATCAAATCCCGGTGCTGACAGGCACAGGTCATCTTCGCTGTAAGTTCGGATCTCTTCCAGAATTTCTGCAAATTCCGTATAACATCCGCTCAAAAGCTGCTGTCCTGCACTCTGACTGAGCGGGATAGTTTTGACACAGTTTGTTACCATTGCGGAAGTCTGTGCATATAAATAATGATACAACGTCTCTTCTTCCTCGATTCCAAGAGCCGCACAGAAAACTCCGTACACAATGCAGTGACTAACCGCTTTTCCCTTTCTTGCGTCCAGATACGCTTCAAAAATTTCTCTGTTTTTCATCGGCATCGTTTCTGCATGCAATTTTTCGATTGTTTTTGCAAAACGGGAACCCATTTTTCTGGACGCTTCCCGCTGTTCAAAAGGAATCCTGGATGCTCCGAGGATTTCTTCCAGCTCATCCAGTCCGTCTGCATCATTTTGATCTGCCAGTTCCCACGCAAGGCGAACTGCCAGCAGATCGGTATAAGCAAGTGCGAAACGCAGTTTTTTATGAATATATTCTGCCGCTGTTTTCTCATCGCAGACGCTTCCCTGCTGGATGTAAGTTTCCAGTCCCTGCGAGTGAGAATAGCCTCCGATCGGGAAAAGTGCGTCATTTACCTGCAATAAGAAGAAACGGCGAATCTCCTGTTCTCTGTCCATATCCGTTCCTCTCTTTTTGTGATGCCGGAGCACATTCTGCCCCGACACCGTAATATCTTTTATATTCTCAGTGATGATGGTTGTGGATCGCTGCGGAAATCCGTCGGTCAAAATCAAGTTTCCGCACGGTTTTTTCTGCTTTTACACCGTGCAGTTTTTCCAGCATCGCCATCATCGGCTCATTGTAAATGGTGATAAAGGTATTTTCTTTATCGCCCCAGAAAAGCGGTGCATGGCGGTTGCCGATCTCGTAGCAGACCTTTGCAACATATTTTTCGTGTCCCGGTGCAAGCGATACTTCGATCACTTCGCACGGCGGTGTGTTGACCACGATCACCATACCGTCTGCATCATAGATCACATCATCCTGAAACAGTCCTCTTGTCAGAATGGAATCATCCATACGGATGCCCACTTCACAACCCTGACCGGTCACTTTTCGATGGATCTTTTTAAATGCTTCATGCCATTCGATATCCACATATTCTACTGTTTTTCCTGCGATATCCACATCTTTTAATTTTCCGATTACTTTTTCACAAACCATTCTACCATACTCCTAAGATCAGCATGATTCCCGGAATCCATGCGGTGACCACGCCTTCAAACACCTGAAGCAGCGGTACAAATTTTCCGAGCTTTTTGCCCATGATATCTTCTACAAATGCAGTTCCCCAGAGGATTGCCCACAGATACCAGATACCTGCCCAGCGGATATCTGCGGTAATTCCAAGTGCTGCACTTCCGGTAATTCCCTCGATGGTTCCAAAGATCAGTGCATTGACTGCAACAAAGGTGGAAAACCATGCAAATGGAATCGGGCTGAGCTTGTAAATCTTGCTGAATGCGACAAACAGATAGGTAAATCCAAACAGAAGTCCGGTTCCTGCCGCATAATAGTTGCCCTGTACCAGGCTCACGAAATTGATAAAGACCGACAGGCCTCCGGTCAGCAAATTCATCACTGCCGCCGATTTGCCATCGACTTTGTACAGCGTACACATGCCGTTGTTGATCAGTACAATTCCCACAAATAAAAGGCAAACTCCTAACATTTTGTTCCTCCTAACTCTTTATTTAAATTGATGTCCTCAAAATCCGCTCATTTTTCTGCGAAAAATGGCTGCTTTTTCATGATTTGGCGGGATTCATAGACATAAAAATGTATGCAAGCATCCATTTTATGTCCATTTCTCCCTTGGACATCAAAATAAGTTATACAGCTGTGTAAGCGGCAGTTTCTGTGCCGGTTTGGATGTGATGGATTCTCCGTCGACCGTCACTTCATAGGTTTCCGGATCTACGGTGATCTTCGGTGTGCGGTTATTAAATACCATGTCTTTCTTGGCGATCGTACGGCATCCTTTTACCGGAACAACGGTTTTTTCCAGTCCGTATGCATCTTTGATATCTGCATCGTAAGCTGCTTTGGAGACAAAGGTCAGGCATGCTTCATTTTTTGCCTTTCCATGTGCTGCGAACATCGGCTGATAGAGAACTGGCTGTGTGGTCGGGATGGATGCATTTGCATCACCCATCTTAGATGCAATGATCATGCCGCCTTTGATGATCATATCCGGTTTTGCACCGAAGAATGCCGGTTTCCACAGTACCAGGTCTGCGAACTTGCCTTTTTCCACAGAACCTACATAATCTGCAATACCATGTGTTAATGCCGGATTGATCGTATATTTTGCGATATAACGTTTTACACGGAAGTTGTCATTTCCTTTGCCTTCGTCTTCCGGAAGTGCTCCGCGTTCGTCTTTCATTTTGCTTGCTGTCTGCCAGGTACGTGTGATAACTTCGCCGACACGTCCCATTGCCTGAGAGTCCGAACTCATCATACTGAAGATACCCATGTCATGCAGAACATCTTCTGCTGCGATGGTTTCCGGACGGATTCTGGAATCTGCAAATGCGACATCTTCCGGGATTTTTTTGTCCAGATGATGGCATACCATCAGCATGTCCAGATGCTCATCCAGTGTATTGACCGTGTATGGCATGGTCGGGTTTGTGGATGACGGAAGTACATTTCCTGCTGCCGCTGCACGGATGATGTCCGGTGCGTGTCCTCCGCCTGCACCCTCGGTGTGGTAAGTATGGATCGTTCGGCCTCCGATCGCTGCCAAGGTATCTTCGACACATCCGCCCTCATTCAGCGTATCGGTATGGATTGCTACCTGCACATCGTACTCATCTGCTACATTCAGGCAGTGGTTGATAACAGCCGGTGTCGCACCCCAGTCTTCATGGATTTTCAGTCCCATTGCACCTGCTTTGACCTGCTCGATCAGCGGTGCTTCATCCGAACAGTTTCCTTTTCCGAGGAATCCCAAGTTCATCGGATATTCTTCTGCTGCTTTGAGCATCATTTTCAGGTTCCACGGTCCAGGTGTACAGGTCGTTGCATTGGTTCCGTCTGCCGGACCGGTACCGCCTCCAATCATCGTTGTCACACCGCTGTACAGTGCACAGTCGATCTGCTGCGGGCTGATAAAATGAATGTGGGTATCAATTCCGCCGGCAGTTACGATCATGCCTTCTCCTGCCAGTGCCTCTGTGGAAGCTCCAACCGTCATGCCCGGAGTTACGCCGTCCATAATATCCGGGTTTCCTGCTTTTCCGATTCCGACGATTTTGCCGTCTTTGATACCGATATCTGCTTTTATGATTCCGGTCACATCCACGATCAGTGCATTTGTGATGACCAGATCCAGATCTCCGTCTTTGCTGCAGGTCTTAACAGACTGTCCCATACCGTCACGGATGGTTTTTCCGCCTCCGAATTTAATTTCATCTCCATAGGTGGTAAAATCTTTTTCCACTTCAACGACAAGGCTTGTATCTGCCAGTCTTACTTTATCGCCCACGGTCGGGCCGTACATCATTGCATATTTTTCACCGGAAATTTTTACGCTCATCTGCCATCCTCCTATACAAAACCTTTTAATGCTGCTTTTTCCATAGAAGCTTTTTTCGTGTCTTCTTCTGCTCTGGCTCTTGTCAGGTCATTTAATCCAAATACACGCTTTCTGCCGCCCATCTGTGTGAGCTGAACCTCTTTTTCTTCGCCCGGTTCAAAACGAACTGATGTTCCTGACGGAATGTCCAGATGATATCCATAAGCTGTCTCACGGTCAAACGAAAGGCATTTATTTACTTCGAAAAAATGATAATGAGATCCCACCTGCACCGGGCGGTCTCCTTTATTCGCAACAAGAATTTTCACTGTGTTTTTTCCTTCGTTGAGTGTGATCTCTCTGTCTGCCGGAATAATTTCACCGATTTTCATGGTCTGTTGTCCTCCTTCTTCAAGATTCGCCCGCAGATCATCTGCGGGGATGCCTCCTGTCTACTGGATCGGATTATGTACCGTTACCAGCTTGGTTCCATCTGGAAAAGTTGCCTCTACCTGTACTTCTTCCAGCATATCTGCAACACCATCCATAACATCTTCTTTGCTAAGAATCTTCGTTCCAAGCTGCATCAGTTCCACAACCGTTTTTCCATCACGTGCCAGTTCCAGAAGTTCCGAACTGATATAAGCAAGCGACTCTACATAATTCAGCTTCACGCCGCGTTCTTTTCTCTCTTTGGCAAGATTTCCCGCCATGTGAAGCATCAGTTTTTCCTGTTCCTTCGGGGTAAGTCTCATAGTAATCCTCCTGTTCGTTTATTTAGTAAGAATAAAATCAACATCAACAGTTCAGCCATGCAAGCTCGATTTGGCGATTCCATCGCCTTTTTCGCTGCTATCGCAGCTAAAATCTCGCTTTTGGCAGAGTGCCATATCAAAATACATAAAAATATTCATTTGCAAACTTGTTTGCATTCATATTTTTTTGCATTTTGTCACGGCTGAACTGTTACAAAAAAAGACGCAGACAATGGCTCCCTTTTACAGGCTCCATTGTCTGCGTCTTTATCCCTATGGATTTGCTATGCATTATAGTCGATTTTATTTTTTCCGTCAAGCAGTTTTTTGAAAGATTTTTGCATTATTCGAATGTTTTTGCTGTTATTTTTCCTGGTTTCCTTCGTTTTCTGCATTATTTTGAACGTTTTGATAAACTTTTGCTTTATCAACACGATGGTCATCCATCTTCAGGACAACTACTTTTACGCCGTCACTTACAAAACTGTCCCCCTCTTTCGGGATCTGCCCCAGCTCTTCCATGATCCAGCCGCTCAAGGTATTGACATCCACCGCTTTCTCGATATCCAGCAGTTCAAATACTTTATCAATATTTGCCGATCCGCTCATCAGATATTCCCGGTCTGAAATTTTTTCGATTTCTTTGATGACACGGTCATGCTCATCCCAGATATCACCGACCAGCTCTTCGATGATATCTTCAATCGTAACCAGACCTTCCGTTCCGCCAAATTCATCCAGAATGATCGCAATGTGAGTTTTACTGTCCTGAAGCTTTTTCAGCAGGACACCGATCTTCATCGTCGGTGTGATAAACAGCACCGGGCGGATGATATCTTTCAGAGGTCGGTCGGTATGATAAATAAAATTGTGGAAATCCTTCTGGTTGACAATGCCTATGATGTGGTCGATATCTTCTTCGTAGACCGGAAGCCTTGAAAATCCGGTATCCAGAAACATCTTTGCGATTTCTTCTTTTGTCGCATCCAGCGGAATACTCTCAATGTCCACACGCGGCGTATAAATATCACTTGTCTCAAGATCCATAAAACCAATCGCACTGCGGATCAGTGTACTTTCATCGGCATCGATCCCGCCTTCCTGCTCTGCTTCTTCCACGATCGTCATCAGCTCCTCGTCCGTGATCCCACGGTCATCCGAAGGCTTGTTGAACAGTTTGACAAGCAGCTTTTTCCATTGAGCGAACATCCAGATAAATGGTTTTAAAAGCACCATCAAGGCACGGATAAACGGTGCGGAAAACATGGCAAATTTCTCCGGTGATTCTTTGGCAATGCTTTTCGGCGAGATTTCACCAAAGATCAGCACGACAACCGTGACGGAAGCTGTTGCAACGCTCGCCCCTGTCTGCTCACCCAGAAATTTGACACAGAGCAGTGTCGCCACAGATGAGAGCAGAATATTGACCAGGTTGTTGCCGATCAGGATCGCAGAGAGCAGCGTGTCGTAATTGTCTGCCAGCTGAAGTGCAAGTGCTGCGGATTTGTCACCCTTGTCTGCCATTGTTTTCATACGTGCATGGCTCATCGTGGAAAAGGCTGTCTCGGTCGCTGAAAAATATGCGGACAAAACAAGACAGACCAGAATAATAACCAATGAAGTCGAGTCACTGGACATGATAAATAAAAAACCTCCCTTTCAAAAAAGCATGGCCTGTTGTACCCTGACAACAGACCATGCCCTGTTTTTCTTTGTAATCTGTTTTCTGTTGTTATTATATGAGATAGCAGCCACAGTGTCAATGGGATGTTTGCTGCAGTTTACATAACCTGTGAACCACAGCATTTACAGCCCTGACTTATTTTTTATAAATTGCTTTTGCACCCATTCCTTTTGATTTGAAGAACTTTTTATATGTTTTGAACTGTTTTGCCGGTACTTTTACTTTAATCTTTTTGTATGTCCCTTTGAAAGCTTTCGCACCGACATTTTTCTTCGTCAGCATACTTGTTCTGATGGTGATCGTTCTGAGATTCTTACAATTATAAAATGCCTGTTTTCCGATCTTTCTAACATTGCTGCCGACCACCGCTGTTCTCAACAACTGATTGTTTTTGAGAGCACTTGCCGAAATGCCAGTCACCGTATAAAATGTACCATTTATCGAAACAGTATCCGGAATTTTTACAACTTTTTTCTGAACAATCTGCTTTACAAACTCAACACTACATCCATCTGCAAGCACGCGATAAACACCATTTGTCACTTTATCATCTATCATTTCTCCCGGCATGGCTTTTCGATCTGGCTGTTCCAACTTCGCTAAAACTCTGCCTTCCTCCAGTAATTCACCACAGTCCTGACAATAAATATCGCCGCTATAACCTTCCTGTGTATAAGTCGCTTCCTTTGCAAACTTCGTGATTTTTGTTCCGTGACCAGCAAATGGAATTTCCTCAATCTTTGTAGATTCACATACGCTGCAAGTGTAAGTTCTGATTCCCTTTTCCGTACAGGTTGCTGCTTTTGTTACGGTTCCCTCATCCCAGATATGACCTGTCTTCGGGATCACTGTTCCGGAAGAAAGTTTTATACCACAATCTTTACAGTAAGTATCTCCGGTGTAACCTTCCTCCAAACAGGTTGCAGATTTTGCACCGCGAATTTCTGTATTTGGATGTTCACCTGTCGCCGGGATTTCTTCGGTTCTTGTTGTATTGCAGTTTATACAGGTGTAAGTTTTTATTCCAGATTCTGTATCCGTTGCTGGTTTTGTTATTCTTCCAGAGTCCCAGATGTGGTCTGTTTTGGCGATTGTTTCGCCTGAAGAAAGTTTTTCTCCGCAGTCTTTACAATAGGTGTCTCCAGTGTAACCTTCCTGGGCACACGTTGCTTCTTTTACATTTCGAAATTCTGTGTTCTGGTGATTTCCTGTTGCTGGGATTTCTTCTGTTTTCGTTGTGTTACAGCTTGTACAAGTGTAGGTTTTGGTTCCTGATTCTTTGCACGTTGCAGTTTTCGTTATCTTTCCAGAATCCCAAATATGATCTGTTTTGGCAATTGTCTTTCCAGATGAAAGTTTCGTACCACAATCTTTGCAGTAAGTGTCTCCGGTGTAGCCTTCCTGTATACAAGTCGCAGTTTTCGCATCTCGAAGTTCCGTGTTCTGGTGATTTCCCGTCGCTGAGATTTTCTCTGTTCTTGTCGTGTTACAATTTGTACAAGTGTAGGTTTTGGTTCCTAATTCTGTACACGTTGCGGCTTTTGTTATCTCTCCAGAATCCCACTGATGATCCATTTTAGGAATTGTCTTCCCTTTTTCAACGATCTTCTTACATACTTCACAATATTTGTCTCCACTATATCCCTCTTCTATACACGTGGCATCTTTCTGGTTTATTGGTATAGATGCTAAAGTATGCTCTTTAGAAGATACCGTTGAAATTCCTAATAATGTATTTGCTCCACTTCCCTTATTAATTAAATAAATATAAATATCTTCGGTTCCTGGTATATCTAAGATAGCACTATATCCATGTTTACCTCCTGCAATCACAAATTTATCTTCCAAATCTTGTCTAAAAATATCCGCTTTTATTTGATATACATTTTTAGCTTGTCCTGAATCTGCTGCTCCCCCCACATATATATGTATGTCCACGCTTTCTGTTAACGCATCTCCATCTATTGCCCAACCTGATATTTTGACTCCTTCACATGTCGAAGATATGTTATCTATAGATCCAACCGGATTATGACTTTTTCCCATTACAGTAGGCGTTCCTATTAATATATTTTCTCCCAATCCTACATTATATAAATAAACATATAAAGTTTCTGTTTCTGTTATATCCAGTAACCCTTCAAATCCATGATTTTCTCCTACACCTAGATATTTCTTAGGCACATCAGCCCTTGATCCATCCGCTGTTAATTTAAATACATTTTTTGCCTGTCCCGAGTCTGCTGCTCCTCCTACATATATATGTACTTCTATAGGATCATTTGGAATATCTATATCAAAAGCCCAACCTGATATTTTGACTCCTTCATATGTTGATTCTATTCCATCAATATGTCCCAACGGACTATGATTCTTTCCCTGTACCGTAGGAGTTCCTATTAATGTATTTTCTCCAGAACCAATATTGTAGAAATAAACATACAAAACCTCCGGACCTTCTATATCTAATACTCCATAATAACCATGATTTTCTCCTGCACCTGGATACTGTTGTGAAACATCACCTCGAGGCAAATTTGCTGTTAATTTAAATACATTTTTTGCCTGCCCTGAATCCGCTGCTCCTCATACATATATATGTACCTCTACCGGATCATTTGGAGCATCCATATCAACCGCCCAGCCTGATATTTTAACTCCTTCATATGTTGATTCTATTCCCTCAATCTGTCCAAAAGGGTTATTTCCTGAGGGAGCCAAATTATTTTTATATTTAGGCTTAACGACACATGTAAAACCTGCATAAGAATATGCTCTGTTAGAATAATGAACACACGCATTATTTCCATTTCCATATGTTGTATTGTTCCCATCAATATAATAAATTTTTCCATTTTCGGCTTTATCAACAATTCCTACATGGCTGTCTCCGTTACTTTTAAATATAATAATATCGCCTCGTACAGGTGTATAATTTCCTTTTTGTATCTGAGCTTTTGAATATTCTGTTCCTCCTGCTTTCACTATATTTGCTCTTAAATTAGTAACTGCTGCTGCACCCGGTACTGCATCTGATACATTAGCCGCTGCTGCACATGCACTGACAAAGTCCGCACATCAAGCTCGATAATTAAATCCAGAAAACTCTGGATATTTTTTATTCAGCTGTGCTTTCGCAACTGCATAAATATCCTCTGCCCCATTTCCAGACAAGGTATAATTTGTATTTAATTTATTGGATGCAGCAGAATATGCATATGCATCTAATGAATACCCTAATGACAAAAATATAAATACAAATACCAGTATCATTCCTATCAAACTCTTTTTTAATTTTGTCATTTTCCTTCTCCTCCGTTTCATAATCCAGACGTTAAGAAACATATATGATATACTTCAAACAGAAGCAAAAAACACAATAGAAGCATGAAAAACAGTGTATTTACTGCTGTTTCATGCTTCTATTCAGATGTATCAAAACGTCTACCTTTCGACACAGTTTTATCTGTTATTTTTCTATATCTCCTGTAAAATGTCGTATGACTGACTCCTAACAATTCTGCTGCCTACCGTGTAGATAATTCTCCCTGTTCACATCTCCTGCAAATTTCTTCAAATTCTTCCGGCATTTCTTTTTCCGGTCTGCCAAATTTTTTACCCCTACGTTTCGCTGCTTCGATTCCTTCCATTTGCCTTTGAGAAATAAATTCTCTTTCTGTCTGGGCTACATAGGCAAAGATTTGCAGTACCAAATCTGAAATCAGTGTTCCGGTCAAATTACCCGACTTTTTTCTTGTATCAAGCAATTCCATATCCGGTACCAAAATATCTGCTTTGATTTCTTTTGTTATGTACTGCCACTGGATCAGAATATCATTATAATTTCGCCCCAGGCGATCAATGCTTTTGACAATCATCAAATCTCCGGCTTTTAGCTTTTTCAGTAATTTCTGATACGCCGGACGCTCAAAATCTTTTCCCGACTGATAATCACAATAAATATTTTTCTTTGGAATATGATACGGCTCCAATGCAAAGATTTGTCGCTCTACATTCTGCTCCTTTGTAGATACTCGAATATACGCATATTGTTCCATTGCTTTCCTCCTGTATTATCTTTTTCCATAATACAGTACACGTAAAACAACAATAAATAAACTTGCCACGCTGGCAGGATTAAAACAATCTACCGTTGACAATTTTCTTACTTTATTTTCAAATAATTAGGTGCAATTTTTTCTAAAAATGCTATATCTTTTTCTTCTTCAACACTTAGCACAGTTAAATCAATTGGCAAATCCGTCACTTTTTGTAGTTCATTCGAAATCTTTTTTAATGCATTTTCTATTTCTTGTGAGTATTTAAATTAAATTATATATGTCTTTTTAACTATCTTTTTATATCTTCTCAAATGTCCGCAAAGCCTTATTTTATCGGCTCTACGGGCATTTTGCTTTTGTGGTAAACCTCACATATCTAGGTCTATCTTC
>ENA-OURS01001361-OURS01001361.1-human-gut-metagenome-genome-assembly--contig:-NODE-1361-length-21272-cov-2.978838_pt1 | contig 21272 bp, 28 predicted proteins | sample MGYA00242109_ERZ509010 | MGnify/ENA primary metagenome ERZ509010 (study PRJEB26280, sample SAMEA2338774) | human gut metagenome | biome: human gut; feature: human-associated habitat; material: faeces... | reverse complement strand
ATAGAGTGGAAAATCTGACATTTCCGCTCTATCGCCCCTCATTTCTATTTTATCTCGTTTGTACCCCTTGTACACCGATGCTTTCAAGTGTCTTTGCCTGATAGTCTCGAAGTGTTGCTTCCGAGATTGAATACGCCGTAGCCAGCGCAGCGTTTCGTCTCAGATTGGTGGATGTGGCAAATATCAGGCAGGCAGCCGACGAAAGACCCACACCAACTGCAGGCACATAATGACGCCAAGCCGATGCGACTGCCTCTTTTTTGGTATAGGCATAACGATCGCCATTATGGTTCTTCTGACTGTCCTGCCGCACTTTTTCCAGCGCCTTCGGTGTGACCTTAACAGCCATCACTGCAGCTGTTGTAAACCCGGCAATTCCGAGTGCAGTTAGGATCTCGGGGGAATGTTTTCTCATTACCTTCCATGCACAAGTCATCATACTTGTTAAAGTTGTCGTCTTCATACTGAATACTCCTTCTCAATGAGATGTAATAATGTCTCTGCGGTATGAATCGCAGAGGAAAATATAAGGTTCTTGTTGTCAATGCAAGACGCAGTTGCCGCAATAAGTGATAGCAAATATCCATCTGCAACTGCAACTGGATCTTTTTCGCCGCGATTAAGCAGACAGTTTAATAGTTCTTCTGCTGTCCATCGTTCATAAATTCTCTGGTCAAATTCCCTTCGACCCCATTCGATCTGAGGCGGAGGAAGTGAAGTCTCTATGTACTTCACGACAAGTTCAGCTGCATCCATAGCAAATATAAAAGAAGAGCCTTATTCAGACTCTTCTTCATTGGATTCAGCCAGAACTTTCTGAGCTTCTTCACGTGCGATTTCTCTAGTTTTCTGCTCGTCCAGATATTGATCCAGTAACGGTAATACCAGACCAAGAATGGACGAGACGACACCGAGAATTTTCAGTGTATTGTTCTTTTTCATAAGTTCATGCCTCCTTCATAATAAGCGGTGTTTTTTCTGCGCATTCGAATTCGATCGGGTCAAATTCCTCTTTCATGTTTAGATAACACGGCGGGAATGGGCAAGAGAGAATGTAGCATTCAAACTCATTACCGTCATCGCCGGTGATTGTTACTTTTTCATGGTCGAAATCGATCCATTCATATCCGTAGAATTCGCCGATTTCGCAAACATCCCAGCCTGCAATGTCACCGCCCTCGATATGGTCCAGACCAAGAAAGTCATATAGTTCATTCAAAACTGCCTGTCCGCCCCGAAGGACAAAGTTCCGATTGAAATGATACTCTGCATTTCGGACTTCCAGCATGGTACTCGTGAAATATCTGCCAGAGATCATATCGTAGAACATACAAGCATCTCCGACTGGATTCGAAATATGGCATTCGTTAACTGTGTCCTGTGCAATCGCCGTTTTCACTTTGGCAGGCGCATCCTCGCCAAATAGTTCTTTGATTTTGCCGTCATACTTCTTCAGACTCTTTGCTGCAATGCCATACATTGCTACAAGAGATGCCTGCTGCTTTTGGTTCATTGCTTGAATTCCAATAATGCAGGCAATCGTTCCAGCTGCAACAGCACAAACCGGCCATGCAGAAGGAGCTGCGGCTTTTACTACCTCAATTGGGTTCAAAGCTCCGCCTCGCTCTGAACGTGCATCTTCTACGGCTTCCTGAACCTCTGGAGCTTTCTTTACCGCCAGAAGTGCCGTTACAATGACCCCGGCACATGCCAGCCCGGTCGCAATCAACGGCCCAGCTTTTCGAATGTTAATTCGCATGATTGATACTTCCTTTCAATAAATATAAAAAGAGGAGCATTAGCCCCTCTTCTCCTTCAGTTTGCGGTGAATCATAATTCTCATTTGTATACATTTGTTTATTAGTGTTTGCCTGTCCTCTGGCGATAAAGAATCCAAAAGAGCCGCCGGATTAAACAGTGGCGAATTGGTTATCACAGTCTGCAGATTAGGCTTGCAGTTTACATCATTTTGCTTCAAATTCATAATTCAACCCTCCTTCATAATACGACTTGTAATTTTTGCGAAAGAAAAAGAGAAAGTGTGGTCTTGTACGGTTTAGTTCCCGCCCGAGAGTCGCTCGGTCATATTTCTTATGTGACACCAATCGCAGGTGATGGGGCTCGCACCCATGACTCACTACTGCCACTTCTTTCTCATAATACGGTTTGTGTTTTTCGCGTAAAAGAAAAAGAGCCTTTGCAGACTCTTTCTCAAGAACACTATTTCTTTGTGATCTTATGCCATAATTCAGAAATTTTTCTTCCGACGGTTTCAAACCAATCCGTTTCCTTATAGACATAGGTGACGGCGCCAATGCCAACACCCAAGCCCAGAGAAAGTAACGTAATTTCTTCAACTGTCAAATCAGAAGCTTTCTTTTTCCAGATGCTCATAATACAATCTCCTCTAATTTTTATAGTGTTTTCATTAGAGTAGATGTAAATTTCGCGTATAAAAAGAGAAGAGTCCTTGTAGGACTCAACTCCTTGATTTCTGTTTAGATTTTTTGCACATTCTCAGATGTCTGCTCGATCGAAAACCGTTTCCCAGCGTTCACGCTTGAGGGGCTTCATTTTCAATGCCCACATGATCTGCCTAACTGTTACTGTTGGGTATAGTGTATTCTCTGCTTCCTTAGCCTTTGCTTTGAAATATCGGTAGAACTTTGGATGCCGGTAAATATCATCTGCGAGTCCTGCATCAACCTCTGTCCAGTAGGTTACTTTTTCGTCAGCATCAAATCGCTGCTGAATGACTGCCAGTCCTAAATTATTGAACTGATATAGTGTACATCGAGAATATAGAGGATGATTGCAAACATAAATATGACTGAATCGCGAAGAATCCTGCTTTTTCGGCTGATAGTAGTATCTCATCGAGACAATTCATCGACATACCCATACGGACATGTTATGCAACCTGGGTATGGATTATCGCAGTCAATGCAATGAGGTCCCGGTGGCGTGGCGCCGATGTAATCGAAGAAAACTTGACGGCTCATTCGTTTACCACAACCCATGCAGAAATAGACGCCATCTTTCCAGCGAATTTCTTCGCCGCAGGAATCACAATACATCGCATCGCCATTTTCGTTGTAAACGTCTTCATATTCAGCATGCTCCTGATCGTTAGAGAGAATGCCAAACAGTCCATTCCAATTCATAACATATCCTCCTTAATTGGTTGATAAACCCAGCCTATCATAATTTCTGTATAGATGCAAGAAGAAAAAGAAGAGCCGCTGATTTCTCAACGACTCCTCTTTCGATTCAATTACTTCGTGACTTTCATTTTTCCGACAAGATTGCGGAAGAACGTCGAGGTCAATGTACCAGTTTTCTCGAAATTCATACCGACTGCATACATAATACCTGTAGCCAGAACCGGCAACACCGTTCCAACACCACTGATGATATGATCCACGACGCGATCCTTCTTTTTAACTCTCGCTTCTTCAGCTTCAGCTTTCAGTTTGATCGTGTCCTGCCGTTTATCATACAGCACCGCAAAGTCTGATATTGCTTTTGACTTTTCAGGCGTACCAGTATGCAGCATTGAAATATCAGTCAACTGATCCTTCAATTCCTCCTCCAGTTGTTCTTCTAATGTCTTTTCGTTCATCATAAAACTCCTTTCAATGTTAATTGCTTCATAAGAGAATCTGTTATTTTCGCGATACAACCATGAAGGTTACATATTGATGCTCAGTAAGCAGTTCTGGCTCATGGTTAAGCTGAAGATATGCGTTACCGTTCTCGATGATGATAGCCCCCTCTACATGTGGTTTCATCATGAACCACATTGTCAGAGCGCCGATCAGATTACAGATAACTCCGACTAAAATATAAATCCACATAATGCCCTCCTGAATTGTTTTCTGAAATTTCTCACCCGGGAATTTTTACGATCTTAATTTATCATCTCATTTGGATACCTCCATTTGGAAAATATAAAAAGAAGGAGTCCTTGTTAGGACTCTTTCTTCTGGAGAAGCTTATCAAGCTTTTTGTTGATTTCAGGGATCTGTTCCATTTTCATAGCATAATCCACAGCCAACTCCTTGCAATCATTGACCAAGCCGAGCATCAAGTTCATTGCCTTGAAACCATCCTCGTCAATGCTATCGCTATCAATAGCCATCTCGATGATCTGCTTCTTGGCAATCGCCATCAGTTCGTCACAGCGATCCGTGATCTTCTTCGTGAGTTCCATAGTGTTATACATAATAAAATCTCCTTTCAAATTAAAACATGTTAATGTTTCTCCATTAGAGCAGATGTAAATTTCGCGAAAGAAAAAGAAGGAGTCCTTGTTAGGACTCCGACTTATTTTTTAGTTCCTGATATACACCCTTCGCAATGCCGTATATGAAGAGCGGCGGTGCAATTACGATCATCCAAACGTAATATATGACTTTCATAGCTAAAGTATCGTCTTCTACTATATCGCCCAAAGTATTACGAAGATATAACGCAATAATCCCTCCAATAATCAAATATACAATAATTGCTGTTAACATAATATCAGCCTCCTTCATAAAGGCGTTTGTTATTTTTGCGTAAAAAAGAAGGAGTCCTTGTTAGGACTCCAACTCTTTATTCGCGGAAACAGCATATTCTATCGATTTGCACAGCCAATACATCATATGATCTATACAAGCTGTCCATTTCTCCATATTGGGAAGACTCGCGATTGCTTTATCGCCCCAATATTTGGCATAGGCCACAGCTTCTTTGACCTTTCTACGATAATAGATGATCTTCAAGGTTTTCATAAAATATCAGCTCCCTTCATAAAGGGAAATGCATTTGACGCGCATCGTCATCATAGACGATCTTCTTGCGAAGCTCCGACCATGTTATGTACCGCTCAGATTTGCATACGGGGCAGAGAAACCGACAAACCTTACCTCCGATATCCGTCAGTTCGTTGCTGTCCGCTTCCAACCGACTCTGGCAGTTCGGGCAGTTGAATCGGTAGACCTTCTTCACGGCAATGTCGATCACCTTCATCAGTGTCTCTCCTGATTGAGCAGCCAGAAAAACTTACGATATGCCTCGTAGTATTTTTCCTTCGTATAGCGAATGAATGCCGGATACTTCAGAAGAAGTTTTTCGTATGACAGGCTGTCGAGAATCCCTTTTAGAACATACTGCGGACATCCGCATCCAAAGCTCGCTCGATCCACCATATCAATTCGATCTGAATAATATGCTCGCAACTCAGCACCAGTCATCGTTGGATCAGCAGCATCTTTTTTCACGCGAACACAATACGTCGGTGTATGAAGGAAATCAAGCCCTTTCCTCGCGGCTACCCATGCTGGATACTGCATCACAAAATGTTTGAGCTCGTAATAGCGATGCTTCGGAATCCAATACGGATTCTTCTGAGAGGTCTCTGGACGAATTTGTGTGCTCATACACGCTCACCTCTCCAGACGAATCCTGTATGCTCCCAGAGCTTCTTCGGAGAAATATAAAAGTTGATGCGTCCTCGGCGAGAGTCCATTTCGTCCAGGCTCGTGATTTCCTTGCCATTTCTGGTTGCTTTTCCAATTGGAAGCCATCCAGAAATGATGCCTGCCCGCACCCAACAAGCATCTTTTCCGTACACTTTTGCTGCCACACTTACTGGAACAGAACCCATTGGAAATATCATTTCTTCCATCTTTACGTTCTCCTATCTGATACAATTTCAGAAAAGTAATTACACTCTTCTCAGTCAAAAGCGTATCACTGGAAAACGTCACCTGCGTACCGAAGTTAACAAATACTATATGTATGAGTTGACAATTTCTACATCAACGGATACTATATCTCCGAAAGGAGGCAAAGTTGTGCTTATACAATGTCCAGAATGTGAATTGAATGTCAGCGATAAGGCGCTGGCCTGTCCACATTGTGGTTGTCCAATGACCAAACATATAAAAGCGCCGTCGGTCAGGACTAGACACAACAAACGAAGAAGATTACCAAACGGATTCGGTCAAATTAGTGAGATTAAAAATCGAAATCTGAGAAAACCATTCCGGGCGATGGTAACAGTAGGAAAGAATGATAACGGAAAACCGATATGCAAACCCTTAAAACCTGATTCTTATTTTGAAACGTACAACGAAGCCTATGCAGCATTAGTGGTGTATAATAAGAATCCATACGATTTAAATCCAGCTATCACTTTGAAAGAATTATACGATAGATGGTCAGACGACTACTTTAAAACTCTCAAAAGTGATTCCAGCGTGAGATCCATTACGTCGGCATGGGCGTATTGCTCGACTTTATATCATATGCGGGCAATGGACGTAAGATCATATCACATTAAAGGCTGCATGGAAGATGGGGTTGTCGAACGAAAAGGGAAAATACATCATACAACACCGAATCTAAAAGAGCGCATTAAATCATTGTTTAATCTCATGCTTGATTATGCAGTTGAACATGAGATCGTAGATCGAAATTATGCGAGGGTGTTTGACATATCGGACGATATATCAGATGCACGTGATGAAGCAAGGCGTGCACATATTGCTTTTACAGATGCTGAGATAACCAAACTGTGGGATAACCATCACAAAGTAAATTGGATTGATGTGCTGTTAATTCAGTGTTATTCTGGATGGCGTCCACAAGAACTCGGATTGATCGAGTTGAAGAACGTAGATTTAGTCAATCGTACATTCACCGGTGGCATGAAAACCGCAGCAGGAAGAGATAGGGTAGTGCCTATACACTCAAAAATATATCCCCTCGTCGAAGCAAGGTATAATGAGGCAGTTCAACTTGAAAGTAAATATCTATTGAACTGTACGGATACACATACACACAGAAGCAGTTTTATGTTGACGTACGATAAATACAGTGCACGGTTCAAGAAGATTGTTGAACGACTTGGATTAAATCCCGAACATAGATCTCATGACGGGAGAAAACAATTTATCACGATTGCGAAGAAATATAAAGTGGACGAGTATGCAATCAAATATATTGTTGGTCATGAGATCAATGACATAACAGAGAAGGTGTATACAGAAAGAGACGTGGATTGGCTTAAAGAAGAAATAGAAAAAATAAAATAGTGTGTAGGAGCCGCTTACTCATGGATTATTCCTACATTTTAATTGACAAAGCCTTAAAACTACTATGTTTCCTGTCTCGGTTGACGAAGCACTGAACAAGTAAGATAAAACCCTGTTTTTGGGGCTGGAAATGTTCTGATTTCCACCTAACGCAAACATGATAAAAGGAAGCACGTCCTCTCAAAGAAAAAAGAGAAGATGTGCTTCCTGTTTTTTTGCGTTTTGGAGGATTTTCGAGGAAGAAAAAGAGGATGTACTTTTTAACGTTCTCCTGCTTTTTCTTCAAGGTGCTCAATCGCTCTCAGAAGAACGGCATCTTGCCCGGCAAGCGCGCTTGATACCGTCTGCTCGCACCAGATATCCGGCTGCACGCCGTGATTACAGACCGGTGTGCCGTCTTCCATGACACAGTTGTAGGTCGACACAGCGAAGAGAAAATTCCCGGGGAGCTGCGTCAATAAGAGCTGTCCGGTGCCGCCCGCGGTATTTGTGCCGATCAGGGTCACGTTGGGCGCGCCCTTCGCGAAAACAGCAAAGTCGTCTCCGGCAGAAGCGCAGTTCCAATCCGTCAGAACGGCAACAGGCTGCGTGCAGAGGTCTGCGTCCGGTGCTTCCGTTGCCTCTGCTTCTGTAAACTGGGGCGCGGACAGGCTCTCATCATAGGGAAGAACGTATCGGTGCGCATACATGTCCAGTCCGTCCAGATAGTACTGTTCCTGCCCGGCATCGAGTTCGAGCTCTTCAAAATAGTCTTTGATTGCAAGCGCCGCTGTGACCTGCGTCGGGTCGACATACTGCTTGTAGACGGACCTGGTTCCCATGTCTGCCGGCGCAATAAAGTGCCGCAGAACTTCGATGGCGTTGCCGTCGCTCCCGCCGCTGTTTCCGCGAACGTCCAGAATGTATGCCGTGGCTGCATCGCGCGTCTCGTCTATCCAGGCGGCAAATTCCTCCGGCAGGGCAGGGTTAGCAAAGGACGTGATCTCTGCCACATAGATCGTATCCGCGACGACATAGCTCCTGAAAGAGTCATGTGCGGTCACATCGCGCTTCAGCTCCATGCTGAGATCATCCGGCAGCTGTTCTCGTTTCCCGGCGTACTCCGCATAGGACAAGGTGACGTTGAACGCCGCTCCGTCCGGGGTCAGGCCGGAGACGGCCAGCTCTTTTGCGTCCTCGCGCAGGAGCATTTTCTCAGCGAGCTTTTCCTCCCGCCTTCCGTGCGTGAAGCAGCCCACATAGAGGCCGTATTCCTGCTCTAAATACTCGCCCGTCGGAAGCCCATTGATCTCCGTGACCGTCGAGCCGAGCGGGATTTTGGCAAGCGTGCTGCGCGGCGCGGCGCTCAGGACGAAGGCGTCTTCCATGTACCGAAGCGAAATGGGCGAGACCCAGAATCCGCGTCCGGTGCGCAAGGCGGTCTGAAAGTCTTTATCAAGACAGCCCAACTGCGTATGTCCGTCGCGAAGGAGCGCGGTAAACGCGCTCAGCTCGTTATAATACGCATACAGGCTGTCGGCTTCCAATACGCGCCCAATGGCAGCCTGATATTCTGCGTCCCAGTCCAGATCGGGTACCAGGCTCCACATGCCATAATAGGTTTTCGCCGTGTCCCAGATGACGGACAGACCGTATACCTTTTCCTCGGCGGACAAAAAATCGCTTTCTGAAAGCACCCGGTGCTTCACGGTGCTTTTTTGCGCGTAGAAAATGCCCGCGAGCAAAAGCAGCACCGCAAGAATGGCAATTATAATCTTCTTCTTTTTCGTCATACAGTCACCTCAAAAATAACGAGATACGGCTTCGGATTTCGGGAACTGGCGTTACGCCTGAATTCTGCGAATCTTCTCCAAATCGCCGCTGCAAAGCGCGTCCATGTTGCGGAAGATTTTATCTGCATCCCAGTTCCACCATCGGATTTCCTCCAGATAGGCAATCAGCTCCTCAGAAAAGCGTTTGCGGATGACCCTGCACGGATTGCCGCCAGCGATAGTGTACGGTGGAACGTCCTTGGTCACGACGGAATTGGCCCCGTTGATCGCGCCGTCTCCGATGTGAACGCCGGGAAGGACGGTCACGTGCTGTCCGATCCACACGTCGTTTCCGATGACCGTATCGCCCTTGAACGGCAGGTCAGAAAGACTGGGCGTGAAAGCCTCCCAGCCGCCGCCCATGATGTTGAAGGGGTAGGTCGTGACGCTGTGCATGCGATGGTTTGCGCCGTTCATGATAAACTCGATGCCCCGGGCGATGGCGCAGAATTTTCCGATGATGAGCTTGTCGCCCAGAAATTCATAGTGATGCGTGACATGCGCTTCAAAATTCTCCGCGCCCTCCGGGTCGTCGTAATAGGTATACGTTCCAACGGAAATATTCGGGCGGGTAATGACGTTTTTGATGAAAACGACCTGCCGGATGGCAGGATTCGGGTAGATGCTGTCCGGATTCGGTCCTGTCATAAAAGGCTCCGTTCCTTGCGGCAACGCAGTTATTCCTGCGCGGGCGCTTCAAAGGCGGCAAGAATTTCCACCCGGGCGTTCTGCGCCTGCGCCTGTTCGGTTTCACCCTGATAGATGCCCCAGTGCAAAAAGCGATAGTCCTCGCTGCCGGAGCCGGGATTTTTGACGGCAAAGACCGTGTTTTCCATCGCGAAAAGCACCCGTCCTTCGGCGTCCAGCCGCATACCTCCCGCGTAGAGAACCTTGTCCGGCTCGTCCGTCAGAAAGGCTGCGTTCCAGCTGTAGACGTCGTAGGTATCATCGCCGTCTGCAAAGGTATCTGTTTTCACAAGCCGGTAAATCTCAAAACCGGTGTAGCCCGGAAAGCCGGCGGCAGTCGCATGGGCAAGGCTGTCGACGACGATCTTCTGCGCCGGCTTTTCCAGAACGTCCCGATACCTTGTGAGCGCTGCCTCGTCGATGTCCGGCTCGACGCGGTAAATATCGCGCAGCAGCCAGTAGAGCGTTTCGTTTTCGAAAACCGTGTCATGGCTGCCGCCCTCCGGGTCGCGGTAGTTGATACGGACATACGGCTCGTCAAGACCTGCGGTCAGGAAGAAGTTTTCGGCAGCGGAGCTGAAAGTTTCGGTGAGATAGACGGTGAGCATGTAATGCGGCATGGCATCCGATACGTACTGTGTCTGGCAGGCGGACGCCTCCCGCAGCGCGGCGCAGAGCGCGTCGGCATCCACGTCAAAATCGGTGTAGTGGATATCCGCTGTGGTGAGATCTGCCATGCGCGCGGCAGCGGGGGAGAGCAATGCTGTTTTTTCGGAAGCTTCGGCTGCTTGCCCGACATCTTCCGGCTGGGAAATCGGCTCCTGCACGTGCGCAGGCTCCGGCTCCGCGCAGGCGCACAGCAGCAGCGCCAGCAGGCAAACGATCGCAAACAAACGCTTCATAAGAAGACCTCCGTTTCTGGAATTTTCTTCAGTATACCACGGAAATTTCCGTTTGCAAACCAGCGGGGTGCAAAACCGCCGCACCTCCAAAGAGGTGCGGCAGCTTGTTACTGCATGGACCCGAGCGAGTCAATGGCGCTTTCCGCTTCGCGCTTGATGGCGTTTGCTGCCTGCTTCGTGGTCTTGTAGACCTCGCTGTTTTTCGGCAGCATCATCGCGCCCAGCGCGCCGACCGCGACGCCCGCACCCATGGTCAGAAGAAATGAACGGACCTGCATGTGTGTCCCTCCCTTCAAGGTTAGTTTGCCTTTGCCGCGGGCGCTTATGAGCGGCAAATCTTGCGTTTTTGGCTGTTCAGATTGCAAAATCTGTGCTATACTGAACATCAGAAATAAATAGGGAGGTACGCCGCATGGCTGTTGATGTATTACAGGCAAAAATCAGAAAGCTCAAAAATCCGACGATGGTCTGCATCTGCCCGACAATCCGGGAGCTGCCGCTGCATATCAAGGAGGAAGCCCGGCACAAATACGGTCAGACGCTGCGCGCGGCGGCGGATGCTTACCGGACGTTCTCGTTCGGCATTCTCGACGCGCTCAAGGAAACGGTTCCGGCAGTGAGCATCGTCAGCGGCGCATTTTCTGCACTGGGCGCAGACGGTGTGGCGGCGATGCAGGAGGTGCTTGCCTATGCGCAGAGCCTCGGCTATTACGTGCTGCTGGACCTCATGCGCGCCGATCTCGGCACGACGGCGCAGGATCAGGCGGATGCCTGCTTCGGCGCAATTCAGGTCGGAGAGGCAAGCTTCACGCCCTATCCCTGCGACGGTGTTCTCATGAGCGGCTTTCTGGGCAGCGACGCGGTCAAGCCCTTTGTAGACTATTGCCGGACCGGGAAAAACGTCTTCATCATTTCCAGAAGCTCCAACAAATCTGCCCGCGAGGTGCAGGATCTGCTCTCCGGCGACCGCGTGGTCTATCAGGTGATGGCAGACCTTGCGATGCGGTGGAGCACCGGGCTTTTCGGCGCGAACGGCTACTCGGAAATCGGCATTGCCGTCGGCGCGACGAACCGACAGGTGCTGGAGACGCTGCGGCGGAAATATGACAGGCTGTTTTTCCTCGTTCCCGGCTACGGCGCGCAGGGCGCAGGCGCAAAGGACGCGCAGTTTGCCTTTGACCGCATGGGACACGGCGCGGCAATTCTGGCAGGCAGAAGCATACTCTATGCCTATCAGAAGCAGGACGGCGACGGACAAGATTATCAGCAGGCGGCGCTCGCGGCAGCGGAAAAAATGAAAAAACAGATTTTAAGCTATATAACGGTGATGTAAATGACAACAGTTTATTTCGTGCGTCACGCCGAAGCGGAAGGCAATACCTACCGGCGGATGCACGGACAATACAATTCTCTGATTACGGAAAACGGCGTGCGGCAGATCGAAGCGCTGCGGGCGCGCTTTGAAGATATTCCGGTCGACGCCTGCTATGCAAGCGACCTCTACCGGACGTGCCGGACCGCACAGGCGGTGTATATTCCCAAAGGGCTGCCGCTCCACCCGGACCGGCGGTTCCGGGAAACGGGCGTCGGCTGCTGGGAGGATGTGCCGTTCGGCTGGCTCGAGCGCTTCGACAAGTCGAATATGGACGATTTTAACCACAACGAGCGCGTCTGGCAGGTAACAGGCAGTGAGACGTGGGACGGCTATACCAGTCGGTTTCTGCAGGGACTGCACGAAATTGCCGCGCAAAACGACGGAAAGACCATCGCGATTTTCACGCACGCCTGCGTGCTGCGCGGGGTACAGAAGCGGCTTTTGAAAACGGACGAACTGCCGTTTTGCGAAAATACTGCCGTGTCGCGGCTTTGCTGGCGCGACGGGGAGATCACATTCGATTTTCTCAACGACGCTTCGCACCTGTCTCCGGAAATTTCCACCATGCAGCGCCAGCAGCGGCTCAAGCAGGGCGCGACGGACCGCGCGGATTACAGCCTGTGGTTCGAAAAAGCGCCGGACAAGGCGGAGACCTGGCTTGCAAAGCTGCGCAGCAGAACCGTCGGGCAGCTTGTGCTGGGCGCGGGTGATACGCAGAATTCCGGCGTGATTCTGGACCTCTCCTTGGACGAGGCGTATCGCGGCAGATGCTTCGGGCAGCAGCTGCTCGGGCAGGCGGTGAGTGTGCTGAGAAATTGTGGGGCAAGGGAAATCCAGGTCAGCGTTCCGGACGCAAATGCGCGGGCAGCGCACTTCTTTGCGGAAAACGGCTTTGTGCCGCAGACACCGGGCGGCGCGGTCCTTTTCAAGGACATCGAGGTTCGCCCGCTTCCGTAGATTGCATAGGAAAACAGCGGCAGATGAGAACGTCTGCCGCTGCGCATTTTATCTGCCGCCGGTCATGCCGGTGCCGGAGGTGGTGCCGGTGTAGGAGCCGGTTCCGGCTGCTGTGCCAGTTCTGCCGTTTGTGGTGGTAGTGGTAGAGCGGGTTGTACCGGCGTTCGGATACGCGCTGTAGGTGCCGTTATAAGTGCCGTTGTAAGCGGTATTTCCGTCGTAATAGCCGTAGCTGGCATAGTGCCCGTTGGTGCCGTTGACAGTTCCGTTGCGGGTGGTCGAGACGTTGCTGTAGTCGCCGGCATACGGGTCGTCCATATATGCCGATGCACTGCACCCGGCAAAGACGGACGCCAGGACCAGCGCGGTCAGCAGGAAAAGCGTCATTTTTTTCATAGCATGTTCCTCCAATACACTTGCGGCGCATCGCTGCGCACGCGGTTTACGCATTTAGTGTGAGCCGCGGCGGGCAGAATATGTACTGCTTTGCTGCCAAAACCGGGCGTTCCAGACAAATTACACCAATTTTTCAAAATTTCCGGAGGAAATATTGATTATTTTGCGATTGCCCTGTATAATGAACGCAGAGGGAATTTCAGAGTTGGTGCCAGAAGGCAGTTTTTGGGTTTTCAATCGCAAGAAACTCATGACTGCCTTTGTTTGCCGGCTTAAAAAACAAAAAAGGAGATCGAATATGAAAAAACTGACCGTCAAAAAGGGTACCCAGTGCATGGCATGTCTCGAGTGTGTGCGTGCATGCTCCGAGGCTTTCTACAAGGAATTTGATCCGTCCAAGGCATGTCTTCAGATCATCGAGCGCAACGGCGCAGCAAAGCCCATGGTTTGCGTGCAGTGCGGCAAGTGCGCTGAGGCCTGCGAGCATGGTGCAATCACCCAGAACGCAAAGGGCGTCTACACGATCAATAAGAAGCTCTGTGTCGGCTGCGGCAAGTGCAAGGACGCATGTCCGTTCGGCGTGCTGGTGAAGGTCGAAGAGGCACCCAACGCTTCGAAGTGCATCGCCTGCGGCATCTGCGCCAAGGCATGTCCGATGGAAATTCTCGAGGTTGTCGAGAAATAATCATTCCTCAATACATCGAAAGCCCGCTGCAGAAGCAGCGGGCTTTTTGTATCGGAGAGCTACCGGTTTGGGGTACCAGGGGCTTCTGCTATGAGAGCGTGAAAGGATCAAAAATAAATAATACAACATATGTTGACTTTCGATGTATTATATCATATAATCGTTGCAACAGCAAAATCAGGACAAGACGCTGTGCATCAAAAAAGGAGGAATATTTATGATTCAGTTCAACGTAGAGGAATTCCGCGCGGACTTTGCCAAGGCGCTTGCAACTCGACCGGAAGTGGAGAAAATTGTGGAGACGGTCGAAAAACGCGGCTATGACAATCTGGTGTTCATCGGCGTCGGCGGCACGGAAATTGAGTGGCGCAGTGTTCTCGATACGCTTCGCGGCAAGTTCAGCTGCCCGGTTTATCTGGAAAATGCGGCAGAATTCTGCATCAGAGAAAAGCTTCCGTATCTGACGCCCCGTTCGCTGGTGATTACGTCCTCTGTATCCGGAGACACGAAGGAAATTGTCGCTGCGGCAAAGCTCTGCAAGGACCGGGGCATCGAGCTGCTCGGCTTTACCAAGCACCCGCAGACGCCGCTCGGACAGCTTCTGACCTATTTCATTCCGATGGACTCGCCGAACTGCGACACGATGTTCGCGCAATATTTCATGCTGGTTCTGGCATTGCTGGAAAAGCGCGGCGACTATGACGGCTACAGCCGATGGATTGCGCAGATGGCAAATGCCGCAGACGGTCTGATTGCCATCCGGGAAAAGTTTGACGCGACTGCCGATAAGCTCGCGAGAAAGTATCACAAAGCGCCGTACTCGATCTGGACCGGCTCCGGCGCGATGTGGAGCAGCGTGTATCTTTTTGCCATGTGCCTGCTCGAAGAGATGCAGTGGGTGCGCACGAGACCTGTAACGTCGGCGGATTTCTTCCATGGAACGCTGGAGCTCGTGGAAGACGGCGTGCCGGTGTTCTGCGTGAAGGGTGTCGGCGAGAGCCGTGTGCTTGACCAGAGAGTGCAGGATTTCTGCGAAAAATACCAGGTGACAGACAGCTTCGTTGTGATCGACACGGCAGATTTCTCTCTGCCCGGCGTCAGCGACGAGTTCCGCGAGATCACATCGATTCTTGCTTTCAGCGCCGCTGTCTACGACCGACTTTCCAAGCAGTATGAGCATTATACCGGACATAGTCTGGCATTCCGCCGTTACTATCGCCAGCTGGAGTACTAATCTGCACGACGTTTCTGCCAGAATTTTCTGAATCCTATTGCTTTTTGACGGATTTCAAAATATAATAAGTCTAAGATAACTCAATACATGCCGTAGGAACACGGGCGCGGTGCAAGCCGCGTCCGTGTGAAAACATCAGAAACAGGAAGGGTAAAGCAATGGAATCTCTTGTCAATCAGAATAGCGCGATTCCCTTATACCGTCAGGTCGCGGACAATCTGCTGTCCAGAATTCAGGCAGGCGAGTGGCAGGAAAACGACAAGCTGCCGTCTGAGTTTATGCTGATTCAGGAATTCAACGTCAGCCGGATTACCATCCGGGCAGCGCTCTCGGAGCTGGTAGACAACGGCGTTCTGATTCGCTCGCACGGTAGAGGTACGTTTGTTGCGCCCAGAAAGGAAAAGCTCCGCGCTGCCGGCGATGTCGGCTTTACGCGCTCGTGCGCCATGGAAGGGAAAAAAGCGACCAACATGATTCTCAATCAGGATCTGGTCTTTCCGTCCAAAAAGGATATGGCGTTTTTCCGGATTCCGGAGGACGAGCGGATTATCCGCATCAAGCGTCTGCGCTATGTCGACAACAAGCCCTGCGTGATTGAGACGCTGCACTTTGCACCGCAGTATCATGAGCTTTTACAGGCGGACGTCACAGGCTCGGTGACGGATACCCTGCTGCGCATCTTCGGCGTCAGGACCGGAGAAGGCGAGCGGACGGTCGATGTGTGCATGGCGCTGGAAGAGGAAGCGGACTATCTCAACACCGAGGCGGACACGCCGATGCTGCTGCTGGAGGACCGGCAGTATGATACGGCAGGAAAGCCGCTGTTTTTGTCCAAGCAGATTTTCTGCACGAAGTTTATCAAGCTGTATCTCTGATACAAAGCACGAAAGCGAAGGTTCCGAGCAGATCAGCGCCGGAAAGAAAATAAAACCTGAGCGGTCGGCAGCCTCGTCGCTGCCGGTCGCTCTTTGTATACATACACCATCTGTGCGGCACAAAATGACGGTATGCTGGTAAATTTTATGTGTAGAAATATGCGTCAGTTTTTTGTGCAAAAAATACATTTTTGATCAAATGGCACATTTCCTGTTCAAAATGCATTTACAAATGCAGCAGGATGTGCTAACATGGAGCCAATACAACATAGAACAACACAGAACGTCACATACATACAAGCTGGTATGATGGGTGATCTGGAAGGGGAGTAGCATGATTTGAAGTACGATATTCTGACAGTTGGTTTCCCAATGGTGGAAATCATGCGCAAAGAGCGAAACGTTCCGTTTGACGTGCCCGCGGATTTCACGGGACCCTATCCGAGCGCCGACACCTGCATCATGCTCGATGTAGCCGCGCGGCTCGGCAGATCCTGCTGCATGCTCGGCGTGACCGGTGATGACACGTTTGCAGACGTTGTGACAAACCGGCTCTCCCGCGACGGTGTGGATATTTCCCACATGACGCGCCTTGCCGGGAAGGGAACTATCATCGTCTTTGTCCGCTATGAGGCGGACGGCACGCGGGAGTATCTCGAATGCCAGAACAATGCTGCGGCGACCGAATTCTGCGCGGAAAACATCGATTCAGCCGTCGTTTCGCAGGCACGCTGGGTGCATTTCAGCGGTGAGGTCTTGTGTATCTGCGCCGACCCGCAGAGAAGAGAAGCGATGCTGAAGGTTCTGCGCAGCGTTTCTCCGGACGCGAAGGTCAGTCTCGATCCCAACTTTGTCGAATCGGACATCGCGGATCTGCAGGCGCTGGTGCAGCCGTTCATCGACCGGGCGGATCTGATTCTGCCGAGCGAAGGAGAGGCAAGGCAGATGATGGGCACGCAGACAGACGAGCAGGCGTGCGAGATGCTGGCGGCAAAGGGAAAGATTGTTGCGCTCAAGCGCGGCAGCCGCGGCTGCGATATTTACGAAGGAACCAAGGTCCATCACGCGGATGCGTTTATGATTCAGGAGGTCGACCCGACCGGCTGCGGAGATTCATTCTGTGCAGGTTTCCTGACGGGGCTTCTCGAGGGGCTTCCCATGCAGAAGGTCGGCGAGCTTGCCAATGCGGCGGGCGCGCTTCAGGCAACGGCGCTCGGACCGATGGAAGGAGCAAAATATCGCTCGGAGGTGCAGGCGTTTATCGAGACGGCTGCCCGGAGCGCAAACTAGGAAAGGCAGGCGACAGGCAGAATGTCACAGGATGTGATTTTGGAAACGCGCGGAATCTGCAAACGGTTCGGAAATACCATTGCGCTGAAGAACATCGACCTGACCGTCAAGCGCGGAGAGATTCATGTTCTCTGCGGAGAAAACGGCGCGGGCAAGTCGACGCTGATGAACATCATCAGCGGGGTGTATCCCTACGGGAGTTATGAAGGCACCTTTTTTCTGAACGGAGAGGAGTGCCGGTTCAAAAGCGTACGAGACAGCGAAGCAGCGCAAATCGCCATCATTCACCAGCAGCTGGCGCTGATTCCGGGACTGTCCATCGCGGAAAATATTTTCGCGGGAAACGAACGGGAAAAGCACGGCGTTATCAACTGGAACGAAACCCGCGCCAGAGCGAAGGAATTGATGGCGCGCGTTGGTTTGACGGAAGATCCGGATACACCGGTGCAGGACATCGGCACTGGCAAGCAGCAGCTCGTGGAAATCTGCAAGGCAATTTCTAAGGACGTGCAGCTGTTGATTCTTGACGAGCCGACTGCCTCCCTGAATGACGAGGAGAGCGAAAAGCTTCTGAATCTGGTGTTGGAATTCAAAAAGCAGGGCATTACGTCGATCCTGATTTCCCACAAGCTGCGCGAGCTGACCATGGTCGGTGATGCAATTACAGTGCTGCGCGACGGCGAGACCATCGAGACGCTCTACAAGGAAAAAGAGCCGTTCTCGGAGGATCAGATCATTCACGCGATGGTTGGCAGAGAGCTCGTCAACCGCTTCCCGCACCGGACGGCGGAAATCGGCGCGGTCAGCTTGGAAATCCGGGACTGGAACGTATTCAGCCCGCTCGATGAAAGCCGCCAGATTCTCAAAAATATCAACATGGTGGCGCACCGGGGCGAGGTTCTCGGCATTGCCGGACTGATGGGTGCGGGCAGAACAGAACTTGCCATGAGCATCTTCGGGCGCAGCTACGGCTCGAAAATCAGCGGACAACTGATCAAGGACGGAAAGACGCTTGAACTCAAGCGTGTCTCCGACGCCATCGACGCAAAAATTGCCTATGTTTCGGAAGACCGGCATGTTTACGGTGCGGTGCCGGACATCTCCATCACGCAGAACATCACGCTTCCAAGTCTGAAAAGCTTTGTCAACGGCATCTCGATCGACAGCGATCTGGAAACGGTCAAGGCACAGGAGTACAAGAAGCTTCTGAACATCAAATGCAAGGATGTTGCGCAGCCGATTTCCGCCCTCTCCGGAGGTAACCAGCAGAAGGTGATCCTCGGCAAATGGATTCTCTGCGATTCGGACATTCTCATTCTCGATGAGCCGACGCGCGGCATTGACGTTGGCGCGAAGTATGAGATCTATCAGATCATCAATCAGCTTGCAGCAAGCGGAAAAACGGTCATTTTCATCTCCTCCGACATGCCGGAGATTCTCGGCATGTGCGACCGCGTATATGTCATGAACGAAGGAGAAATTGTCGGCGAACTCAAAGGCACCGACATCACACAGGAGAATATCATGAGAGCCATTATGCATAAGGAGGCTATCTGAACATGAAAAAAGAACGCACATGGAGCAGCATGAACCTGCGCCAGAACGGCATGATTATCGCGCTGATTGTTATCATTCTGGGCTTTGGCATTGCGACCGGCGGTACGCTGTTCCGTCCGATGAACATCAGCAACATCTTTATGCAGAACAGCTATGAAATTATTCTGGCGATCGGCATGTTTTTCTGCTTGACGACCGGCGGCAACGTCGACCTTTCCGTCGGCTCCGTGGTCGCCTTCGCAGGAGCCATGATGGGCGCGCTGACGCTCAATTCCGGCATGCCGACCTGGCAGGCGGTTGCTATTACGCTTGTAACGGGCGTTCTGATCGGCGCGATGCAGGGCAGCTTCATTGCCTTTTTGAACGTTCCGCCGTTCATCGCGACGCTTTCGGGCGAGCTTGTGTTCCGTGGTCTGACGCAGGTTGTTCTGCAGGGCCAGACGCTTTCCCCGTTCTCCGACGGCTTCAAGTTCTTCGCCTCCGGTTTTGTGCTGCGCGATGTGGAGGTATTCGGCGTCAATGCCGTCTGCCTGGTCTGCCTGATTCTCGGCACGGCGGCAATCATTTTCTCGGAACTGAAAAAGCGCCGCAGTAATAAAAAGTATGGCTTTGCCCAGACCAGCATTTTTGTCAGTGTCGCAAAGTGCGTGTTCCTGATCGCGGTTCTGGCGGCAATTCTGCTGAGTCTGTCCACCCACAACGGCATGCCGTTTATTCTGCTGGTCATGGCGGTTCTGGCGATTGTCTATACCTTCATTGCCAACAAAACTGTGCTTGGCCGCCATGTCTATATGGTCGGCGGCAACCCCAAGGCAGCAAAGCTCTCTGGTGTCCGTACGGATCTTGTGATGCTCGCTGTTTATACAAACATGGCGTTCCTTTCCACAATCGCAGGCTTTGTTGTGGCGGGCAGATTGAATGCGGCAAGCCCGAAGGCCGGTACCGGCTATGAGTTGGATGCCATTGCGGCGTGCACGATCGGCGGCGCAGGCAGTGCCTCTGGTACGATCATGGGTTCCATCATCGGTGCGACCGTCATGGCGATTCTGAACAACGGCATGTCTATTCTGGGAATTGGTACCGACATGCAGCAGGTCATTAAGGGCTGTATCCTGCTGCTTGCGGTAACGTTCGATATTTACTCCAAGACCAAATCCAAAAAATAATCAGAGGAGGAACTCATAATGAAAAAACTTGTTGCCCTGCTTCTCGCGCTCGTTCTTGTCGTTGGTCTTTGCGCCTGCGCCAAGAAGGCGGAAACCACCACACCGACGGATAGCTCTGAGCAGACCTCGGAGTCGGCAGCTACCGCGCAGTCCAAAGGCACGATCGGTATCACGCTTCCCACGCAGGAGCTTGCCCGTTGCTTGAAGGACCAGGAATATCTGACGCAGTACCTCAACGAAAGAGGCTATGACGTCGACGTACAGTTTGCCAAGGGCGATGCGGCGACGCAGGTTGCCCAGATGGAAAACATGATTACCAACGGCGTAGTCGGCATCATCTGCTCTCCGTGGGACGGCTCGGCTCTGACCTCTGCTGTGGAAGCGGCGCACAATGCGGGAATTCCCGTCATTGCCTATGACGCGCTGATCCTCAACACGCCCTACATTGAATACTACGCAGCTGACGACCTGCGCGGCATCGGCGCGTTGCAGGCACAGTACATTGTCGATACCCTCAAGCTCGATAGCTCTGATGAGGCACACACGTTAGAGTTGTTTGCCGGCGACTATGCCGACGCGAACGCACCGCTGTTCTTTGAAGGTGCGATGAACGTTCTGACGCCCTACATCGAAAGCGGCAAGCTGGTGGTCAAGTCCGGTCAGACTGAGTTCAACGTGGTCGCAACCGCGGAATGGGACGGAGCCAAGGCACAGTCCAGAATGGACGCCATCCTTTCGACGTACTATCTCGACGAGCCGATCGAAGCAGTTCTTTGCCAGAATGACGACCTTGCTGCCGGCGTCATTTCCGCCTGCAAGTCCGCTGGCTACGGCACGGAGGCAATGCCGCTTCCCATCACGACCGGTCAGGACTGCACCATCTCCGCGGTCAAGTCCATCCTTGCCGGTGAGCAGTCCATGACGGTCTTCAAGGACATCAAGCAGCTGGCGTACAATGGCGCCTACTTCATCGACTGCCTCGTGCAGGGTCAGACGCCCGAAATCGAGAACCCCGAAGTCTACAATAACGGCTCTGTGGACGTCAAGGCGTCTGCGGTCGAGCCGTTGGCACTGACTGCGGACAAGGTGCAGGAGCTTGTGATTGACTCCGACTATTACACCAAGGCAGACCTCGGCATGGAGTAAGCCGTTCCGGTCGCTAAAGTCTGAAATTTACCTCCCGGGAAATGCCCACAGGCATTTCCCGGGTGAAAGGAACCGAAGCTATGAACATTTCCCTACAGCAATTTGCAGC
>ENA-OURS01001329-OURS01001329.1-human-gut-metagenome-genome-assembly--contig:-NODE-1329-length-21700-cov-8.948117_pt1 | contig 21700 bp, 18 predicted proteins | sample MGYA00242109_ERZ509010 | MGnify/ENA primary metagenome ERZ509010 (study PRJEB26280, sample SAMEA2338774) | human gut metagenome | biome: human gut; feature: human-associated habitat; material: faeces... | reverse complement strand
CGGGAGAGCCCACAACTACGTAAGCGAAGCGTGTAGTTATAGTGGGCTATAACCGAAAGCCTCCCGGTTTATTGGGCGGTGTCTTCACTTTGATGGATAGAGCCTGTTTCTTTGCCGCTGCCCGTTTTTGCAGGTATTCGTTCAAATCCTTACATCCGCCGTATATGTGTGAAGCGTCACGTATATGTCTGGTATTGTCATATTCCTTTCGGATTTGCTGTAAGGCTTCCATTCCTGCACGGTCATTGTCAAGGAAACAGTGGATGCGCTCATAGCTGCCCAGCGGATAGAGTGCCTTGGAAACATTGGCAACAGAGTTCAGAACCATGTAGTCCTGTCTGTCGAAATCAGGGGATTGCGGACAGCTTTCAAGCCTTAGTGTCAGAAAGGAAAGGTAGTCCATGAATCCCTCAAAAACGTAACATGCTTTTCTCGGCTCTCCCGATTGTCTGATATGTGATATTTCCTTCGGTGCGATGCAGCCCTTGAAATATCGGTTGCGGATTTCATATCCGCCCGATATGTTCGGAAAGGCAATGGCGAAATACCGTTTACCGTTGTTGGTGAAGTGTGCCTCACGGCATTCTCTTTTCGCCAGTGCCGTATTTATCCCCCTTTCCTGCAGGTAAGAGAGCAGGGCAGGAGAAGACAGCTGTACGATGTCAAGCTGCTGGAAACTCGGCTCGGTGGCAGACTGCCTGTGAAAAGAGAAAGATACGGGACGGACATGCGGTGTCTGTTCCTCTATGCGTTTCAGGATATACGGAACACTCTCCGTTGCGTAGAGGTGTGCCGCCAGTGCGATGATGTTGCCGCCCTTTCCCAGACCGAAGTCGAACCATTGTTCACGTTCGGTGTTTACCTTGAACGATGGCTCGTTCTCTTCCCTGAGCGGAGATTTGTACCAGAGGTTTACCCCCTGCTGCTTTACGGGGGAATATCCCAGACTGTGCAGATAGTCTGCGATTCTTATCTTTTTTGCTTCTTCTGTTGTCATTTTCGTACGGTTTAGTGATGAATGAAAAAACGATGATTTGATGAATTTTGCTTGTAATAAGCTGTTATACAGAATGGTAACGCTTCATCATTTTCTCATCAGACTGCTTGCCAAAAAAGAAATGATGATTTCTCTTTTCATCAGCATTATATTCCGATGAATGAATGATGAGCTTGTATTATATTGTAATACAATGTGTTATATACTGTATTCATCATTTCATCAAAGTAATCATATAGCGGTCAGCTGTTCCTTGGTTATCGTGTAGAACCTTCCTATTTTCCTTTTCGTCTCGTAGTGGCAGTCACGGGTGGGTGCGATTTCATAGGCTGTGTAGGAAAGCGAGTTCGGTGCGGAAGTCAGCTTCCATACTTCCTGAACCACTTTCCGCACCTGATGTTTCTCTGCCTTTACCTGCGAATAGATAAGCAGTGTCATGAGGTCGTTCAGGCAGAATGATACGCTTTCCACATTCATGTTTGACATGATGTCAAGGAACAGTTCAGCCATTTCTATCTCCAGACGGTTGCGGTTGCTCCGGATGATTTTCTGCAGGGCTGCCGTATGTGTCAGCTTCGGATTGAACCACATACGGCTTTCCTTTTCCGTTGAAAGCTCCCTTTGCGTCAGGAAGAACAGGAAGGCAGGAATTTCCTCTTTCAGCTTTTGCAGGAAATTCGTGTCATCGTTCTGCAGCGGATTTATCTTCCTTACCCAGTATCGTGTTTCCCCTGCGTCTATGATTACAGGCAGGTATTCGTTGTTTGAACACAATACGAACTTGGCGAAGAAGGCTATTTCCGTGCGGTCTTTCCCTTTGGCTTCCACCTTGTAATTGAAAGTGGTGCTCAGGTTCTTCAACCGCTCGCTGTCTTCCCTGCGGTTGAGCAGCACCTCGTCCACGACAATGAGCAGCTTTCCTGCCCAGTCGGAATTGAACTGGCTTCGGAAATCCTCGTTGGTGTTGAATGTCACGTTATCCCCGAATACGGCTTTCAGGAAATTAAGGAACGTACTCTTGCCCGTGTTCCTCTCTTCCGATACCAGCAGGAGTATGGGGAGTTTCTGCAACGGCTGCAGGAACAGCAGTTGCAGATAGTCCAGTCCCAGATTGTACTGCTCACCGAAAATGTGTAGCACCAGAGAACGTATGTTCGGGAAATCCCCTATCTGCGGAGTATGCTCTATCGGTTCGTACAGATTCAGGAAACCGTCAATCTCCTTCCGGTAGTTCAGATGGTCGGGAACGGTACAGAAGCCGTCATACTTCGGGACGGTCGCAAGATAGTTCTTCCCGTAGTCCTGCCTGAGTGTGCTGTTGTTCCATATCACACGTCTTTTCTCATACCCTCCGCTGGCGCAGGGCTGGTTTACGACCTTGTACAGTGTCGTTCCCACACGCATATATTCTTCCTCTTTCATAGGCTCAGATTGAAGGATTGCGTTCACCCAGGATTTTCTGTATGTCCGACTGTCGGTATCTGACCTTGTTCCCCACCTTTACGGGTTTCAGATAGTTCTTCTTTGCCCAGTGCCAAAGGGTGGTGTCGCACACGTCGCACATTTTCTTCACTTCCTCCTTTGTGAGGTACTTTTCCTTTCTCGCTTCCGCAATGGCGGTGGAGAGTTCATGCTTGGCACGGCTTATCAGCTGGTTTGAAAACATGAGCAGGTCTTCGCCTGTCACTTCCAGTTTGATGTTGCCGTTTCCGCTTTGGATAATTGCCATCAGGTCTGTCATAGGCTTGTTGAAACTGCCGGTTGTAAGACTTCCCGTTTCGGCAGTATTATAAACGAAAAGCCACTACCCCGATTAGGATAGTGGCACAAATATATAACGAAAAATAATCGTAAATCAATGGATTTCAATGCGTTAAATTCGTAAAATCCAAAAACGAATTAAACGAATTTCAAGCGGATAGATAAGCCTTCAATTCCTCTATGGCAACATGGTCTTCCCCGATGTCCTTTATCAGTTTTTTGCTGCCTCCGAAAGGTGTGGTAAGGTTCCTGTACGCTTTCTGTATTCCCCTTTCGTGTACGATGCTGAGGTCTGTGTATTGCTGTTGCAGTGCGTTCCGGAAAGTCTTTATGGGACAGGGGCGCATGAAACGGTATTCCACCAGTGCGATGTACAGTCGTGCGATGTCTGTTTCGGTCGTATGCGTTTTCAGCCTTGTTCCGATTCTTTCCAGAATGACATCCCTGTTCTCTATCAGCAGCTCCGGCAGGGTGCGTGTGTCGGCTTTTCGTCCGGTGCTCTTGGGCTGTCCCTGCTGCAGGCTGTCCGTATCTTCCGTTTCGGTTTCTTCAATGTCTTCTTCATCCTCAATAGACCATTCCACGAGGTTGTTTTCCTCAATGGCTTTCTGTTGCTTCCTGAAAGCCACCCAGTCCTCTTTGGTTCTCATGCCGCTGCTGATGCTCTTCTTGATGATGAACCTGACCATGTAGGAAACAAGCCATTTGTATAGTCCGGTAATACCTTTTCTTTTGGCCAGTTCCTCTCCCTGTTCCACCATGCACTCATAGCTCCGTCCGTAGTACAACCATGCGAGCATGGCAGGTATGATGCTCCGCCTTTTTGAATGATGGAACTCGTTTACAATCTTTTGAGCAAGGTCAGAATCCAGAAGCACATTCTCCAGTTCCTCGAAATCGGAGATTTTGTCGTCTCCGATCCGTCTGCGTGTGGCTTCCTTGTATCTCGGTACCAAGGTTGTGGCAACCTTGAAAACCTTGACGAATCCCTTGAACTCCTTGTCGTTCATTTCTTCCACGAAAGTCGCATATTCATCGGGGTGGCTGTCAAGCCACTCCCTTATCAGTCTTTTGAAATTGTCATATTCCTGTTGTCCCATATAGGCTTAGTCTAAAAGTTTAACGAGGTCTTTCTTCATCTCTTCGTCAATATCCCTGTACCGTCTGAAAGCCTTGCTGCCTTCCTTGTGTCCCGACAGTGCCGAAACAAGATTCGGGTCTTTCACCTTCTTATAAATATTACCTATGAAGGTGCGTCTTGCAAGGTGGCTGCTTGCCACTTCATAAAGCGGTTTTTTGACTTCATCACGTGTCAACGGGTCTAATATAGTGACAATCCTGTCCACTCCTGAAAGTTTGAATATCTTTTTTATTGCCTCATTATATTTCTGTTCGGAAATGAACGGCAGCAGTTTTCCTTCATGGTCTTTATACCGTTCAAGAATTTCCTTTGCCTTGTCGTTCAACGGTACACGTACCGTTACAGGATTGCCTTCTTTGGTTTTCTTCGGTATGTATTCAATGGCTTCATTCACCACGTTCAGTTTGGTCATTCTGTACAGGTCGCTTACTCGGCATCCTATAAGTGTCTGGAAAATAAAGATGTCTCTCTGTATCTCCAGCTGTGGAGTGGCTGACAAGTCAGCATTGAAAATCCTGTCCCTTTCTTCAAGGTTGATATAAATAGGAGTTCCGTATTTGCACTCTTCTATCGGAAACTTGTCAAACGGTCTGTTAGCGGTCAGCTTGTTGTCGAAACACCACAGAAAGAATGTGCGTATTCTTGAAAAGCAGTCTATCAGAGTGTTTTTTCCACGTGGTTGCGGAGTTCTCTTTTCTGGAATGGCTTCATAAATGCTTGGGTACAATTCATAATATTGGTATTCGTTCTCGAAGAAGTCCCACATGTCCCGAAGAGTTTCAGGTGTGACGGTATCAACATCAAGAACAAATCCTTTTTGCCCTCTTTTTGTTTCCCGTACATACAGCTCATAACGCAATAAGGCTCTTTTTACCACCCTGAAATTCTTTTTCCTTACTTCCGATAACGGATGCTTTTCCAGAAAGCTGTCAAACAGCTCTCCGAAAGTCGGCTTGATGACAATCTCTTCCGGTGTGAAATACTTTTCAGGATGATAATATCTGTCTAAGGTCAGTTTCAGCCATTCTTTATCAACGGATTCTTTTTCCGTATGAAAGGATTTTTCCACATAGATTTTCAGTTTTCGTATCTCTTCATTTATGCCAGTCCTTAAATCTTCGTTGCAGACAGCTTTTGTTTTTACACACTCTGCTTTGTCATCCCACAGATTGGGATTGATTGAAAGCTGGGTAGGAGCAACAGAATCAAGCTGTCTTCCATTTCTCAGACGGATATAAATAGTTGCGGTTGATTCTGTATCATACCGTTTTGCCGCTTTTTTAATGATGAAAGTTACTTTCATAGGCTTGCAGGTTAAATATCTATCTGGATGCAAATATAGATATTTTCCCCACATTTTCCCCACATCTACTAAATAATTTGCAATCGGATTAATTCGGATTAAAATTTAATATAATTGTAAATGATTGATATATAGTTGTATTGCTGTGTTTTTCTGCGTTTTTCTTTTTACCCACATTTTCCCCACTTTAATTATTTCAAATGCGGGTCTGGGTACACAGAAACGCTTGTAAGTCGACTTACAAGCGTTTTTCTTTTGTTGGGTAGCAAAATGGTAGCAAAAAAAATTAAAATCGAGCTCAAGTCTGGGATTATACACAATAAGACCGGTTTGCTAATCGACGCAAAAACCACCGTTCAGCCCAATGTTTTTTTTCAAAAACACATCATTTTAAAGGAAATAGTTTGTTAGTCAGCAAACGTTTATTATCTTTGTGGGAATTTTTGAAGATAAAGAATTAAATATGAATCCGATTAAAAAGACCATCACGCTTGCCGACGGCCGCGAGATTACTCTCGAAACAGGCAAACTGGCAAAACAGGCTGATGGCGCAGTAGAGTTGCGAATGGGGAACACCATGCTCCTGGCAACTGTAGTGTCAGCGAAAGAAGCCGGAGAGGGTGTTGATTTTATGCCTCTCCAAGTTGAGTACAAAGAGAAATTCTCGGCAGCAGGCCGCTACCCTGGAGGTTTCCAGAAACGCGAGGGACGCTCGTCAGACTACGAAATTCTGACTTCCCGCCTCGTAGACCGCGTGCTTCGTCCGCTGTTCCCTGAAAACTATCATGCAGACACATTCGTCAACATCATAATGTTCTCGTCAGACGGCGTAGACATGCCAGATGCATTGGCAGGATTGGCAGCATCAGCTGCAATCGCTGTCAGCGACGTGCCTTTCCACGGACCAATCTCCGAAGTGCGCGTGGCCCGCGTCGACGGAGAATTCGTAATCAACCCTACCTTCGAGCAGGTTGAGCGTGCCGACATCGAGCTGATGGTTGGCGCAACCTACGACAACATCATGATGGTGGAAGGCGAGATGAACGAAGTTTCAGAGCTCGAACTTCTTGAGGCACTCAAAGCCGCTCACGAAGCAATCAAGGCTCAATGCCTCGTACAGATGGAGCTCGCCAAGGAAGTAGGCGCCGTGAAACGCGAATACTGCCATGAGGTCAACGACGAAGACCTCCGCAAAGACGTACACGACAAATGCTACGAAAAAGCATACGCCGTAGCTAAGGCCGGCAGCGCCGACAAGCAATGGCGCAACGAGTCGTTCAAGAAAATCGAGGAAGACTATCTTGAGACAATACCTGAAGAAGAACGCGACGAGAAAGCACCGCTCGTGGCCCGCTACTACCACGATGTGGAGAAAGAAGCCGTGCGCCGCTGCATCCTCGACGAAGGCATCCGTCTCGACGGCCGTAAGACCGACGAAATCCGTCCTATCTGGTGCGAGGTTGACTACGTCCCAGGCCCTCACGGATCTGCAGTGTTCACCCGTGGAGAGACTCAGGCTCTCGCCACTTGTACCCTCGGCACAAAACTCGACGAGAAGATTCTCGACGACGTGCTCAACCAGGGCAAAGAGCGCTTCCTGCTGCACTACAACTTCCCTCCATTCTCAACAGGAGAAGCAAAGGCACAACGTGGCGTAGGACGTCGTGAAATCGGTCACGGCAACCTTGCCCACCGTGCACTCAAACGCATGTTCCCTGACAATTTCCCATACACTTGCCGCATCGTTTCCGACATCCTTGAGTCAAACGGCTCATCGTCGATGGCAACAGTATGCGCCGGCACATTGTCGCTGCTCGACGCCGGTGTGAAGATGAAAAAGCCGGTTGCGGGTATTGCAATGGGTCTTATCACAGACTACGACAGTCCTAAATATGCAATTCTTTCCGACATTCTCGGCGACGAGGACCACCTCGGCGACATGGACTTCAAGGTGACCGGTACAACTGACGGTATCACCGCAACACAGATGGATATCAAGTGCGACGGACTTTCTTACGAAATTCTTGAGAAAGCCCTCAACCAGGCTCGCGAAGGCCGTCTGCACATCCTCGGAATCATCAACGAAACAATCCCTGCGCCACGCGAAGACTACAAGCCTCACGTGCCACGCATCGAGGCATTGGTTATTCCGAAGGAATTCATCGGAGCTGTCATCGGCCCGGGCGGAAAAATCATCCAAGGCATTCAGGAACAGTCGGGTGCAATCGTCACTATCGAGGAAGAAGGCGACCATGGCAACATCGAGGTTGCCGCTCCAAACAAGGACGCAATCGACAAAGCTATGGCTCTTATCAAGGGCATCGTAGCGCAGCCTGAAGAAGGCGAGACCTATACAGGTAAAGTGGTTTCAATCATGGACTTCGGTGCATTCGTTCAATTCATGCCTAACCGCGACGGTCTGCTCCACATCTCTGAAATCGCATGGGAGCGTTTCGAAAAGATGGAAGACACCGGTTTGCACGAGGGCGACGAGGTGACAGTGAAACTCATCGAAATCGACAAGAAAACAGGCAAGTTCCGCTTGTCAATGCGCGCTCTGCTTCCGAAGCCGGAAGGCTACGTAGAGCCTGAGCGTCCGGCACGTCCACCACGTCGCGACGGCGACCGCCGTGGAGGCGGACATCGCGATGACCGCCGTGGCGGAAACCGCGGTGGAAACCGTGGCGGAAACCGCAACTAAACAACGAAGTTTTATTAGCGTTTCATAAAAAGGAAGCGTGCTGTCTTCGAGATGGAGACAGCACGCTTTTAAAATGTTTATTTCCCTCTATTCCCCTGAGGTTTGCGGATCTAAGACAATAGACCCTGGCCGAGTTTCGCGACGCAAAGGTAGCCATTAATTCGCATACAACGTAATGCGTGTGCAGATTTGTTTATGTTTTATTAACGCTTATTTACGTTTTCCCCGTTTAAAAATTCCTCCCCCAAAAACGCGTTATCCCAACCTGTGCAGCGGGCACATCAGCATCGAGCCGTCGGAATCACGCAGATGCATCGCTCCGCCACGGCAATAGCGGAAAAATTTGCATTCGGAGCATTCCTCCCTGCGCATCCATTCGCGGTCGCGGTAAGGATGGTAACGATGCTCCCACACGTCCATAAAATCGTCCTCATAGATGTTTCCTTGATGGTAATCGCTGCGGATGCTCGCACAAGCTGAAACAGAGCCGTCGGCAAGCACCGACCCTGTAGTTATTCCTGCCTGGCAGCCAAAGAAGTAGTCACGGATATCGCCCTCATAATCGCCCATGAATCCCTCACAGCCGTAATTGGTGTGGATTGCACCTTCCTTGCGGGTCTGTTTTATGAAATCGAGGATGCCGCGATATTCGGAGGGCATCAGGCGCATCATCGGGTCGGCTGCGGCACGTCCCACAGGAAACACTGCCACCACACGCCATTGCTTCACTCCTTTTTTTACAAGAAACTGCTTTATGTCGTCAAGGTTGCCATAGTTGCGTCGGTTCACGCATGTCAACACATCGAACTTCACCTCCGGATGCGCCACAAGCATATCAATGGCGCGGTCCACCATCCGGAAACTGTCGGGATTGCCGCGCATCCAATTGTGGTCGTCGCCGATTCCGTCCAGGCTGACGGTCATTGAGTGGATGCCGGCATCGAGCAACGACTGAAACTTCAACGGCGTAAGCGCCAACGCATTGGTGACCATTCCCCACGGAAAGCCCCTTTCGTAAATTGCCGCGCCACACTCCGCTATGTCATAGCGCATCAACGGCTCGCCTCCGGTGACAACGACAAACACCCGATTGGGATCGGTGCGGAGGGCAACACTGTCGAGCACACGCGTAAAGTCGGCAAGCGGCATGTCTGCCACACCCACCTCTGCTCTGCAGTCGCTGCCGCAATGACGGCAATGCAGATTGCAACGCTGCGTGCACTCCCAAAAAAGTTGTCTTAGAGGATGCTCTTTCACGGCAATGTCCATCCGCTTGCGCCATAGTTCAAGAGCCACGCGGCGGCGCAACGACAATGAGTTGGGATGCTTCATCGGCGCTTCAATTTTTTATCGGGCACGGTCACCTCAAAGCTTCCTCTATCCCATGCGCCGTCGCCCTTTTGCAACTGCTTCACGGTCATGTCCACGCTACGCACGGTGTCGTTGGCAAAAATGCCGTTTTTCGTATCCTCAAACGTAAGTATGCGCATATTGTCCCTCACCTGCCACTCAATCGACGTGGCTGATTTCCTGTTGGTGACGAAGTGTCCGTCGACATCCGTAGACACCGAGTCTTCATGAAACACCCTGTCGCCCTCAACAATGCCCGACACCACTTTTATGCCCTCTACAGGTTTACCGTCGGCATCTGTGACACGCCCCTTGAATTGATAGTCGCTCGTCGGCGTGCCATACAAGTCGGGGCTGTCGCCGGGATTACCGCATCCTGCAAAACCGAGCACAGGCAACAACGTCGCCGACAACCATTTCCAACCACTTTTTGAATTAAATATCATCGTTTCTTTTGTTTTTTACGTATTGTAAACGCCACCTGACAGCCTTCACTGCACCGAAACAGCCAAAAAATCAAGAATCGCAACAAATGATGACCGACAAAGCTCCCAAAATCTGCATATTACCTACTTTTTGCGATTGAAATCGCCCGCATCACAAACTAATTTTGCACCGTACACAATTGAAGTTAAACGTATGCACAAACTAATAAGGCTCAACATATTGGCTGCATTGGCACTATTGGCCGCCGGATGGCTGCCAGCCCAATCGCAGAAACCTGGGCAAAAAAGCGGAGAGGAGGTGCGCATCGATTCCATCGTCATGGCTGCAGAACTGCACGAAGTGGTGGTTACTGCCAAGGAGTCGCAAGGTGCTGTCACGGCCTCGCGCATAGACCGCTCGGCAATGGAATTTCTGCAGCCCACCAGCCTCAGCGACCTTATGCAACTGCTGCCCGGAGGACAGCAGAAAGACCCCGACCTGTCGACAGCCAACACAATAGGGCTGCGCGAAACCGGCACAATGGACGCGCAAGGCAACTCTTCGGTCAACAACAACTATGCAATCTCCTCCCTGGGAACGCTGTTTGTGGTTGACGGCAACCCCCTGTCGACCGATGCCAATATGCAATACACACCTTTGTCGTCGACACAATCAGCCACCACGACATCGTCGACCGAAAACAACCTCAACACCACCAACCGCGGTGTTGACATGCGTTCCATCTCGACCGACGATGTGGAAAGTGTGGAAGTGGTGCGCGGCATCCCGTCGGTGGAATATGGAAACCTCACAAGCGGAATGGTGAAAATCAACAAGATACGCCGCTCCACGCCATTCACCGCACGTTTCAAGGCCGACGGCTACAGCAAACTATTGTCGTTGGGAAAAGGACTCAAGCTGAGCCACACCGCTCTCCTCAACATTGACGCAGGCATGCTCGACGCAAAGCCCGACCCGACAAACAACCTACAGAAATACCGACGCGGCAACGGCTCGCTGCGACTTACGCTCAACACCGACGCACTGCGCTACTCCGCCGCCGTCGACTATACCGGCTCGTTTGACAACAGCAAGTCCGACCCCGACATAAACTACGGACGCATTGACGAATACAAGTCGACATACAACAAAATAGCCATAACCAACAACATCTCCTGGCGTCCAGCAGCGAAAGGATTGTTTAAAAGCATCGACATCAACACGCTGATAACGCAGCAGTTCGACCGCCTCACACAGCGCCGGCTCGTGGCGCCGCAACGCTACGGCATTGTGCCCACTACCAGCGAGGAAGGAGTGCACGACGCGGCACTGATATTCTCCGAGTATGAGGCTTCGTTTCTCAGCGACGGAAAGCCTTTCACCGCCTACGCAAAAGCGAAAGCCAACTTTGCGCTGACAACGGGCGCGCTGACCAGCAACCTGCTCGCCGGTGCCGACTGGAACTATGCCAAGAATTTCGGACGCGGTCAGGTCTACGACCTAAGCCGTCCACTGTCTGTGTCGGGATGGGGCTCGCGTCCACGCAAGTTCAGCGACATCCCTGCCCTGTCGCAGGTGTCGGCGTTCATCGAGTACAACGGCAAGGCAGAACTTGCATCCCACAGGCTCGAGCTGCAGGCCGGTCTGCGCACGAACAGCCTTACCGGACTCGATAGCCGGTATGCGATGAAGGGCCACATCTACCTCGACCCGCGCGCCAACCTGAAGTGGTCGCTGCCCGCATGGGAATGGGCTGGACACCGCATTGCACTGAGTTTTGCCGGCGGTGTGGGCAAGACGTCGAAAATGCCCACTCTCAACTATCTCTATCCCGACAAGCACTACAACGACATCACCGAACTGGGTTACTACGACCCAAACCATCCGCAGGACTACAGCAGGTTTGTGGTGCGCAGCTACATTCAGGACCCGACAAACTACAACATACGCCCTGCCTCAAACATTAAGAAAGAGCTGCGCATGGACTTTTCGTTTGGCGACAACACAATCTCTGTCGACTATTTCCGCGAGAATATGTCGTCGGGATTCAGGTATATGGCTGTATACGGAGTCTACGACTACAACGATTATGACGAGACTGCCATCGACAGCCGTTCGCTGACAGGGAAACCGTCGCTCGAAGGGCTGCCATACACCGCCAAGCGCAAACTTGACGGATACACACGCGCCGACAACGGCACGAGGATAGACAAAGAGGGAATTGAGTTCCAATTCACGTCGGCACGTATCCGCCCGCTGCGCACTCGCGTAAACATCAACGGTGCGTGGTTCAAGACGCGCTACAGCAACAGTTTGCCGATGTTTGTGTCGGTTGCCGACGTGGTCGACGGTTCAGCCGTCAGCGACCGATACGTTGGACTGTACGACTGGAACGACGGCGACTGGAACGAGACGCTGTCGACCAACCTGATGTTTGACACTCAAATTCCTGAATGGGGACTGATTTTCGCCACATCAGTGCAATGTTCTTGGTTTGTCAAGACACAGGACATGCCGAAAAACGGACGCCCTACAGCATATCTCGACGCCGCCGACGGCGCTCTGCACGAATACACCGATGCCTCAGCGGCCGACCCCGTGCTGAGCCGACTCATAAAGACATACAACGACGATGCTTTCCGACAGTTCACCGTGCCGTTTGCCATGAGCGTCAACCTGAAAGCGACAAAAACCATAGGCAAATTCCTGCGTCTGTCAATGTTTGCAAACAAAATAATCGACTACACCCCCGACTACTACTCCAACGGCTATAAAATCCGCCGCAACGTGAGTCCGTATTTCGGAGTGGAGGCCAACTTAACTTTTTAGCACTATGCGACGATTTCTCTACATATTAATCTCAATAACGGCAGCGCTGCTGCAGGCCTGCGCCGACGATGCCAGTGTGCCGCGCGTCAATGCTACGGTGGAAATAGTGCCGCAGACCGACGTTGCCGGCCTGACAATCGACAACGAGCAGCTCTCGTTCCGCAACCTGACCACCGGCGAGACAACAACATTCAACACCACAGGTGCAATCTCGCTGCCGGTGGGCTTCTACGAATGCTCATATCAAGCCGATGTGACCTACACCAACGGCTCTGGTGACGATGCCGCCACCGTAAAGGGCAGACTGTCGGGCAATGCCGAGGCGGTGCGCGCCACTGCCGACGGCGTCAGGCTGTCGCTTCCAGTGTATCTTGTCGCCGACAACGATGATTTCATCTTCGAGGAAATCTTCTTCACAGGCACTCGGCGCACATCCGGCTCAAGCTACATCGGCGACACTTATTTCAAAATCTACAACAACACCGGCCATGTGCTGTATGCCGACGGACTGGCGTTTGTGGAATCGAAGTTCCGCTCCACACAGTCGTACAAGTTCTCGCCCGACCTCAAGAATCAGGCGATGACGGTGCACGCCGTCTATGTGATTCCGGGCAGCGGCACCGACCATCCCGTGCTGCCAGGGCAGTCGCTCACCATCTGCGACACAGCTATCGACCATCGCGTGTCGAACGAAAACTCATTCAACCTGTCAGACGCCGACTTCGAATGGTATGACGAATCAACCGTGCCGAGCCAAACAGACATCGACAATCCCGAGGTGCCAAACATGGACAAATGGTATTGCGACACGAAGAGCATTTTCATTCTCCACAACCAGGGATTCACGTCGTTTGCTCTTGCACGCATCCCTGTCAGCAAACAGGAGTTTCTGACCGACTATTACTACACCTACAATTATACGCTGTACCTCCCGTCTGGCACTTTCCCCATGAGCGGCGACGGATTCAAGATTCCGAATCAATGGATTGTTGACGGCGTGAACTGCAGCGTGGAGTCAGACCGCAAATGGAACGTGCTGCCGGCGGCAATCGACGCCGGTTGGACTTGGTGCGGACGGATGAGCTCCGACAGCGACCGATTCTTCAAAAGCGTGCGCCGGAAAATGCTGTATCTGACAGCCGACGGGCGCAGAGTGCTGAAAGACTCCAACAATTCTTCGCTCGACTTCAACCCCGCCTGCACGCCTTCAATAATCGAGGTGCAGCAGTCGGCAGTAAATGCCAGCGGTGAGAAGGCTTCGACAATAACCTACGACGGTGTGCAGATAATAAAATGACATTGCGAATGAAACGACTTATATACATATCAATCATTCTGGCTTCGGCATCAGTCGCGGCGCAACAAAAAACCGACGTGCTGACGCGACGCCTCTGCCATTCAAGTCTTGAAACCAACGTGGCGACTTGGCGTTACGGCAATCCGGCGCTGATGAAAGACCGGTTTGCTTCTTCTCTAACTACGATTGATGCTTTTTGGAGATACGACAGTCAGCAGGAGGCGAGACTGATTGAGGAGGGCGACGGATCGAACCGCGCGGGAATAGAGGCGAAAGCTTATGTGAAGAAAGGAAGCAACGACATCTGGGGCGAGGCTGGATACGATTTCGGTCAGCGGCGCAACGTGATGTTGAACGAGTCGTCTGACTATCAGACGGTATATCCTTATGTCACTGCCGACCTTGTCGGCGGCGACCTCCACGAGGAGAACTACCGATTCAGCGGTGGCTTTGCGCACACATTGAAAGGCGGTGTGACGCTCGGTGCCTCTGCCGGCTACAACGCTCTTCTCGCCTACCGCACCGTCGACCCCCGTCCGCGAAACCTGACAAGCGACCTCGACTTCGCCGCCGGAATGCGGTGGCGGTGGCTCGGAGTGGCGCTGAAAGCGGGAAAATACAAACAGACAAACGTGGTGAAATTCTACAACGAGACATTTCAGCCTACGGTTTACCATGCCACTGGCCTCGGAACCGACTATTTCCGTTTCCGCGGCTCGAACACCAACACATACTACAACGGCTGGAATTTCGGCATCCAAGCCGACGCGGCTTCGGCTTTAGGCAAAATCACCGATGCCGGCATACACGTGGCTTATGATTATTTCGGATTCGACAAAATCATATCGTCGCTCAACGAACTCCCGATGGCGTCGGTCGCCGAGCACCGCTTCAATGCCGCCGCCCACATCCTGACACGTTTTGCCGCGACAAATACGTTTGCTGTGGAGGCTGAAATCACCCGCACACAACGCGACGGAAATGAGAATATCTTTGGCGAGGCGGAAAACAACATATATCCGGAAATCGCATCGCTAACGATGTTCCGCAGGTCGACCACCGAGGGCTCGTTGTGCCTTGCCTACGAGCATACTCTCGACAATGTGCGCATACAAGCACGTGCCACTGGAGGATATGCCTCCGACAGATGGCGGTATACCGAGCCGGAACGCCTGATGGAAGGCAATGCCGCCATCGCCGGCGCCGATGCGGCGGTGGCTTGGCACGTCAATCGGTGTGTGCTGTCGGCCAAAGCCGGAGCATCCGCACGCATCCGCACGTCTTCAAAACTGACAATGCCGGAAACCGAAACGTCGGCGCTCAACGTATCTGCCGAACGGCAATACCTACTGATGGCAAACAACGACTGCGCATACCACGCCGCCGCGCAAGCCGACTTCGCGGCAAACCATCGCTTCGGCATCTTCTGCCGCCTGGCATGGACCGGCTTCCGATATGCCGGCTCGGTCAACGCCTCAAATTACGCGGCGACCATTGGACTCGTTTTCTAACATTAAAAAATTATTTATATGAACAAAAACTTACTTTTTTCAATGATTCTCGCAGCCTCGGCTATGTCTGCAGGCGCACAGGGATTCACAGCAACTGCAAACTGGGTGACTCCAATCAACGCAAACAACGGAATCAGCACGCCTGAAACCGTGGCGGCAAGTGACAACAACACTTTCCTCGTGTCGAAATTCGTGTCGAAAGGCAACGACAACTCGCTGAATTTCGTCAACTTCGGCAGTCAGGAGAAGGTAGCGTTCGGCGCGCCAAACAAAGCTACTTCGGGCAACGACAACCTACTTCTCACCAAAGTGAACGCCGACGGAACAGCCGCTTGGCACGTTTATTCAAAACAGGGTCGCGTGGCAAACGCTTCTGCCGCCACCACTTCTGACGGCGGTGTGGTCGTGGCTGCCGTGACAAGTTTCACTGCATTCAACGCAAAAGAAGCCACCGACATTCCTGCCAACTCAATTCTTGACATCGTTGACGCCGACAACCACACAACGGCCATAGAAAAGGCTTTTGCCGGAAGCGCGGTCTACGACATTGTCGTGCTTAAAATTTCTGCCGACGGCCACCTCGACTGGTTCAAGCATTTCGCTGCCGACGATGCAAGCTCTTTGACTGCGAAAATCGCTGTCGACAACGCCGACAACATCTATATAGGCGGACAGCACGCAAAAACGCTCTCTTTTGGAGAAAACGCCGTGGCTGCACGCTCTGCCAAGTCGCTATATCTCGTGAAACTTGACAATGCCGGAAACTTCGTGAAGAGTTTCGACATCTCCGGCACCGACGCTGAGGACTATATCGACGCTGTGACTTTTGCCGACGGTAAAATCTTTGTTGCCGGACGCGTGAAAGCGAAAGCGGAAGGCAACACTATCGCTTTTGCCGACATCACGCTTGCCCCGACCACATTCGACGATGTGTTTGCCGCCGCGTTCTCAACCGACCTTGTCCCTGTCTGGGCAAGCATCGCAAACTCTGTAGCCGCTTCCGATGGCAAGCACACTTCGCAAGTAAAAGGTATCGACGTGAGCGAGGGTTTTGTATTGGTTTCCGGTCTTGTGAAAGGCGGATATACCGCTGCCGGTGCGACAGATGCTGTCACAATGTCGTCGGGCACAAAGCTTGAGGGCATGGTGATTGGCTTCAGCATTGCCGACGGTGCGCTGTCAAAAGGTGTGTGCGTAAGCGAGGGCATCTCTGGCCTCTACAGCGCAACCATCAAAGGCAACAAAATCTATGCTTTCGGATACAACATCGCCAACGCCAACGAGCAGGGCTCTTCGTTGTTTGAATTCGACGGTGAGAATGCCAACGAAAACGTAATCGCAACAACCAACGAGCCTGCAAGCGCGGGATATCCGACCACTTTCTACGCCAAGTTTGTCAACAGCTCTCTACTCGCCGGTGTACGCGCCAAAGGAAAGGGCATCAACGTGCTCGGAAACGTGTATGACTACACAAACCAGAAGGATTTCACCGCAACGGTGATGTCAATCAACCTCAAAGACGTTTTTGGTGGCATTTCTACAACCAAAACTGCCGACGATGCACGCATTTGGGCTGTCAGCGGAGCCGTAAAGATAAGCGTTGCATCTCCAACCTCTGTTGCCGTCTACAACGTTGCCGGACAAATCGTGGCGAAACGAATTGTGACTGATGAAACGACTATCGCACTCCCTGCCGGTTTTTATATCGTTAATGGGAAAAAAGTTGTTGTGAAATGATAATATACTAAAATGTTTAACATTTAGCCTATATCATCGTTTTTTAGCACAGACTTTATTTTCACACCATTATCAGTTATGAATCAGTGAACTAAGACATCTATACAGATGTGTATATTTGTAAATTAAATCTAAAAGCACTTTTTTTACAACTGAATACTAAATAAAAGTATTATCTTTGTCCCAGAAAATACATCGAAAATATATTTGTTTGGGAAGCTATGGAAGCATAGCTTATACACAGCCGGGTCTCTGGGAAGAAATCCGGCTGTGTTATTTTTTAGGCATCCATGGCGACCGGACACAAAAAAATGGCCGTTGTTTCACAACAGAGGCCATCTATAAATCTACAATCTATAAAAACATATATATTTCGAAAAAAGCGGTTTTTCTTCAGGTAATAAATTCTTATTTCCACGGCACCTGATCCAAAGAATCAAGATTGGGAGAACTGAAAAGTCGCCTTGACTTTTCCTTTCACACCTCAAATATAACACTTGATTTTGATACGTGCAAGACTTTTTAAATAAAAAGATGTAAACTTTTTATTTCATTTTCTATAATAGTGTTTAAAAACATATTTTTCTCCATTTTTTATTGTATTTTTGAGTAATGAAGAAAATTGGCATACTTTCCGACACCCACGGATATTGGGACGACCGCTACGCTACGCATTTCGCAGGATGCGACGAAATTTGGCATGCCGGCGACATAGGAACCGACGAGGTGCTCGAGCGTCTGAACGCCATCGCTCCGGTGAGGGCTGTGGCTGGAAACATCGACGGGCAACCGATGCGACGCACTCTCGGCACTTGGCGCGACTGGGAAACCGACGGAGTGCGCGTGGCGATGACCCACATCGGCGGATATCCCGGAAAATACGCGCCTGGGGTGAAATTCAAACTCGAGGTGAAGCGTCCGCAAATCTTCGTTGACGGACACAGCCATATTCTGAAAGTGATCTACGACCGCCAACTCGGGCTCCTGCACATCAACCCGGGAGCGGCGGGAGTCTACGGCTGGCAGGCGGTGCGCACACTGATTCGCCTGTATGTGGACTGCGGAACGATAAAGGATCTCGAAGTGATTGAACTTGCCAAACCGACAAAATTAAAATAGACTGTTATGAAAAAATTTGTAATCATTGCCGCCATAGCATTGGCGGGCGCGGGAATAATCGCCGCGCAACAGAAATGCGGAAAACAGAAATCTTGCTGCAAGCAGAAAACCGAATTGTGCTGTCAACGCTCACAAAAAACTTGCTGCAAAGCGAGAGAGCTGACCGACACGGCATGCAAAAAAACATGTGTGCAGGCCGACACCACCTGCCGCAAGACGCGCATGCAAGCCGACACCACTTGCTGCAAAGTGAAAAAGCACTGCTGCAAACAGAAGAAATAACAACCTGATGGCAGAGAGGATTACCATACTCGGCACGGGAAGCGCCTTCGTGACGCGATGCTACAACACGTGCTTCATCATCGACTGCGGTGTGTCGCGGCTGATGGTCGACGCCGGTGGAGGCAACGGCATCCTGACACAACTTGAAAAGGCAGGCGTGGCGATTGCCGACGTCGGCCACCTGTTTCTGACTCATGCGCACACCGACCACGTCATTGGTGCCGTATGGGTGGCACGCGCTGTGGTCAACGCGGTAAAGAAACAGGCTTACGACGGCGTGCTGCACATCTACGGGCACAAACGCGTAATCAACGTGCTGACGGAGATATGCCGGCTGACGTTCTCCCAAAAAGACTTCGACATATTTCAGAAACGCATCGTTATCGACGTGCTGACCGATGGTTGCCAGCGGAAGATTGCCGGTATGGACATAACGTTTTTCAGCCTCCACTCCACTAAAGAGGAGCAATACGGATTCCGTGCGGTGACGCCGGAAGGAAAAACCGTGGTGTGTCTCGGTGACGAGCCGCTGAACGATGCAAACCGCGACGTGGCACAAAACGCCGACTGGCTGCTTACAGAGGCTTTCTGCCTGCACAGCGAGGCAGAAAGGTATAAACCCTACGAAAAGCACCACAGCACGGCGCTCGACGCCGGAAAAACCGCCGCGACGCTGCATGCGCGCAACCTGATCATATACCACACTGAAGACGACTCGCTGCCGTCGAGACAAAAGGCTTACGCTGCCGAGGCTGCGCTGAATTTCAGCGGACACATCGTCGTGCCCGACGACCTCGACTCTGTCACGCTTTAGCCTCAGTCAACAAAAAATCAGCGCCGCGGAGATCTCCGCGGCGCTGATTTTTATATGTAGCCTTGACAACGCTATGCGTCGATATTGGCGTAAGTGGCATTTTTTTCGATAAACTCACGGCGCGGAGCCACGTCCTCGCCCATAAGCATCGAGAATATACGGTCACAGGCAGCGGCATCGCTGATGTTTACCTGCTTGAGCCAACGGTTTTCAGGATCCATTGTCGTTTCCCAAAGCTGCTCTGCCATCATCTCACCAAGACCTTTGTAACGCTGCACATTCACCGATTTCTCATCGCCACGGCCAAACTCCTGAATGAAGCTGCGCAGCTGGTCATCGGTCCAGCAATAACGCTCGGTCTTGCCCTTTGTGCACTTATACAACGGCGGTGTGGCAAGATAGAGATAACCGTTTTCGATAATCGGACGCATACGGCGGAAGAACAGCGTCATCAACAACGTGGCAATGTGCGCGCCGTCGACATCGGCATCGGTCATGATGATAATCTTATGATAGCGCAACTTGCTGATGTTTGGTGCCTTCGGGTCTTCTTCTGTTCCGATGGTCACGCCAAGCGCACGGAAAATGTTGGTGATTTCCTGATTGTCGAAAATCTTGTGCTCCATCGCCTTTTCAACGTTAAGAATCTTACCGCGCAGCGGAAGGATGGCTTGATGCACACGGTCACGGCCCATCTTTGCCGAACCGCCTGCAGAGTCTCCCTCGACGATAAACAATTCGCAATCCTCTGCCGTGTTCGACTCACAGTCGGCCAACTTGCCAGGCAATCCGCCACCGCCAAGAGGCGACTTGCGCTGGATGCTCACACGGGCCTTGTAGGCTGCCTGACGCGCACGGGCTGCAAGCGCCACCTTCTCCACGATGGTGCGGGCTTGCTTCGGATGCTCCTCAAGATATATGCCCAACGCCTCGCTGACTGCCGTCTGAACGGCTCCGATAACCTCGTTGTTGCCGAGTTTTGTCTTTGTCTGACCCTCGAACTGCGGCTCCAGCACTTTTACCGAAATAACCGCTGTCAATCCTTCACGGAAATCGGCAGGATCGACTGTCACCTTCTCCTTCTCAAGAATCTTGGAGTCGTCGGCATATTTCTTCAACGTCGACGTCAATCCGCGGCGGAAACCCGTAAGGTGCGTACCGCCCTCGATGGTGTCGATATTGTTGACAAACGAATATATATTCTCGTTGAACGCTGTATTGTAAGTAAACGCCACCTCCACAGGGATGCCCTGGCGCTCGGTGTTTATATAAATGATGTCGTCGATAAGATGCTCCTTCGACTGGTCGATATAGCGGACAAACTCCTTCAAGCCCTCCGTTGAGTAGAACACCTCACTCTTTGGATTGCCGTTCTCGTCTTTCTCGCGCATATCTGTAAGCGTCAGATGAATGCCTTGGTTAAGGAACGCAAGGTCGCGCAGACGATTGGCGAGGGTGTCGTAATTATATACTGTCGTTTCCTGGAATATGCTTGGGTCTGGCTTGAAAAGCACCTTCGTTCCCGTCTCTTCCGTGTCGCCAACTACCGCAACCGGTGCCTTCGGATGTCCGTAAGCGTATTCCTGCATATAGACATGCCCGTTGCGGCGCACTTCGGCACGCAGATATGACGACAACGCGTTGACACACGAAACGCCGACTCCGTGCAGACCACCGGAAACCTTATACGAGCCTTTATCAAACTTACCTCCGGCATGAAGCACCGTCAGAACAACCTCGAGTGCCGACTTGTGCAGCTTCTCATGCTTGTCGACTGGGATACCACGACCGTTGTCGACAACCGTAATAGAGTTGTCCTCGCCAATGATCACCTCAATATGAGTGGCATACCCGGCAAGAGCCTCGTCGATGGAGTTGTCAACAACCTCATAAACCAAATGATGCAGACCTTTAGGTCCCGTATCGCCAATATACATGGCCGGACGTTTGCGCACAGCCTCCAGACCCTCAAGCACTTGGATATTGCTGGCACTATAGTTTTCTTTGTTTTCAGTCATTCTCTTTTCAATTAGCCTTTAAACGTACAAATATACGAATTTTCCCGCAATAAGACACATTTTCTACCGCCTGTTTTTACCAAAAAATATCAACACACAGACAGATTCATGACTCAACGGCAAAACTCGCCGTTTCGTAGATTAAACTTACAAATTCGGCATCCTTTATTTGCAAATTATGATTTATTCCCTAATTTTGTGACTGTAAACATCGATGTTTACAGCGTTTCTATTTGTTTGTCCTTTAGTTTGAAATGCCATGGAAGCACCAATGAATAATTTGTACATTGGGCTGCTGCGATTAGAGAATCGGGCAGCTTTTTTTGTTCAGGCAAAAGCTTCGCAAGTGACGCCGAGGGAAACCGCCGAAGAGCGGTTTCATACGTTAGCACGGGGTTGGCTTGCCTACCCCGT
>ENA-OURS01001314-OURS01001314.1-human-gut-metagenome-genome-assembly--contig:-NODE-1314-length-21943-cov-3.049114_pt1 | contig 21943 bp, 11 predicted proteins | sample MGYA00242109_ERZ509010 | MGnify/ENA primary metagenome ERZ509010 (study PRJEB26280, sample SAMEA2338774) | human gut metagenome | biome: human gut; feature: human-associated habitat; material: faeces... | reverse complement strand
TTTAAGACAAAGGATCTGAGTAAGCAGATTAATTCAGCGAGACTTTCATTTGCAGATGAATCATATATGGAGGAATTCCTTGATATAACACCGGGTTCGGTATCCATAATGGGACTTATGAATGATACGGATAATCATGTGCAGTTACTGATGGATAAGGAAGTGCTTGAGGGAGAATCTCTCGGATGTCATCCCTGCATCAATACATCAAGCCTTAAGTTAAAGACTAAGGAAGTGATGGAGAAATTCCTTCCGGCTGTTCATCATGAGGCGGTGATAGTTGAGCTGCCTAGGTATGAAGAATCTAAGGATGAGGGATAGGAATAATATGTTTGGAGTAATACGTTTAAGGTAATGGTTTAAGGCAGCTTCTGCGTGGATTGCGGAGGCTGTCTTATTTTGTCAACGCTTCACACCTTGACAACAGGCATATGTAACAAGTATAATTGAAATACCGTGCAGCCGGGGTAGTAGCGGCACCTTGAACCTGCAATCCGCTATAGCAGGGGTGATGTTCGGCAGAGGGTTGATATTTATGGAGCAGCCCGGTGTAAGTGGTGTTGACATTTGGGTCTTTCACGACGGAAATCCACGAACCATGTCAGGTCAGGAATGAAGCAGCATTAAGTGGAACCTTCCGGGTGTTGAAAGGGTGCCTGGATCGAGCTAACTGCATCGGTAACGTCTGTGGATATCAGTTCGAAGCCGGACGCACGGCTTTTGTTATTAAAATGTTACTCGTCGCAGCTAATTTAGGAATGTCATGCAGATTCGTCATGTTTGCATGTAAGAAGCTGTATGACATTCCTAAATTATCCTGCGAAGCAGGAACTTAATCGACATAAGTAAAACATAAGCTGCGAAGCAGCGACAGACGCCGGAGGCGGATGGTTTTACGCATGAGGTTAAGGGCTGCGAAAGTAGACATAGCGCAGAGGGAGGTAACCATGTCATATCAGGCTTTATACAGAAAATGGCGTCCGGACAATTTCAATGATGTCAAAGGACAGGATACAATAGTAACAACTCTGCGAAATCAGATTAATGCAGACAGAATAGGCCATGCATATCTGTTCTGCGGAACGAGAGGAACTGGTAAGACATCAGTTGCCAAGATATTTGCGAAGGCGGTTAATTGTGAGCATCCGGTTGACGGCAACCCTTGTGGGGAGTGTCCGACATGCAAGGCGATTGCGGCTGGAACAAGCATGAATGTAATAGAGATAGATGCGGCATCTAACAATGGTGTCGATAATATAAGACAGATAAGAGAAGAAGTACAGTACTCACCGACAGAAGGAAGATTCAAAGTCTATATAATTGATGAGGTTCATATGCTTTCAATAGGAGCGTTTAATGCGCTGTTAAAGACATTGGAAGAACCTCCTGCATATGTAATATTTATACTGGCTACTACAGAAGTGGCAAAGATTCCTATTACAATCCTTTCAAGATGTCAGAGATATGACTTCCACAGGATAACAATAGAGACAATTGCCGCAAGACTGTCAGAACTTATGAAGGCGGAGGGGCTGAATGTAGAGGACAAGGCAATAAAATATGTTGCCAAAGCTGCAGATGGTTCTATGCGAGATGCGTTAAGTCTGTTAGACCAGTGTCTGGCGTTCTATCTGGGAAAAGACCTTAAGTATGAAAATGTGTTAGATGTACTTGGGGCAGTTGACACGGCGGTATTTAGTAAAATGCTCTCAACAATTCTGTCAGGAGATGTTGCCGTGTGCATGTCACTTATGGAAGATTTGATAATGCAGGGAAGAGACCTTTCACAGTTTGTTACAGATTTTATATGGTATCTTAGAAATCTGCTTCTTATTAAGACAACTAAAGATGCAGAAAGAATTGAAGATGTAATAGAAGTATCAGCAGATAATCTTGAAGACCTGAAGAAGGATGCACAGAATGTTGATATAGATACACTTATGTACTATATAAGAGTGTTGTCAGAATTATCAAATGACCTGAAGTTCTCTACACAGAAGAGAGTTAAGACAGAGATAACATTTATAAAGCTGATGCGTCCGGCAATGGATAACAGTCAGGATATCGGCGATGTTGTAAGCCGTGTGACAATGCTTGAAGGGCAGTTTCAGAAAGTACTTGATGATATTAAAAGCGGCAGACTTGTAAATGCAGGTGCTACGGGTGGTCAGGCAGCAGTACAGCAGCAGACTCCAAAGAAGCCTGTAGTTAAGCGTGTATATGACGCAGTTCCGGAAGATGTTAAGGCAATTGCGGCAGGCTGGAAGGATATCATTGCAACGATAGATGATCCGGTTAATCAGACATTTTTACAGGCTGCACATGTTACATTAGCAGAAGATGGAATTAGTCTTGAAATTATGGTAGAATCACTTAGTGCCTATAATTCACTCAGCAGACAGGAAGTTATGGAGAGCATAGAGAATGTAATTGAGGAGAGAACAGGAGTAAGGGTTTCAATTAAAGTGACTAAGCTTAACGATGATGAGGATTTCCACAGCAGATTTGTGGATCTTAAGGAACTCGTAGGCATAGATATAGAAGTAGATGATAAGGAGGAACTTATATAATGGCTAAAAGAGGTGGTTTTCCAGGAGGAATGCCTGGTAATATGAATAATCTGATGAAGCAGGCACAGAGAATGCAGCGTCAGATGGAGGAGCAGCAGGCAGAGCTTGAGAATAAGGAATTCAGTGCGACAGCAGGCGGCGGAGTAGTTGAGGTAACTGTTACAGGTAAGAGAGAAGTATCTAAGGTTAAGATTGACCCTGAAGCAGTTGATCCAGATGATGTAGAGATGCTTGAGGACTTAATCGTAGCAGCTACTAATGAAGCTTTAAGAAAATGCGAAGAAGAGTCACAGGCACAGATGGCTAAGATTACTGGAGGACTTGGAGGATTAGGCGGAGGCTTATTCTAATGGACATCTACAGTGGTCATATTAACAGATTAATTGAAGAATTGTCGAGATTACCAGGGGTTGGGGCGAAGAGCGCCCAGCGCCTGGCATTTCACATTATAAACATGCCTGAGTCTGAGGTTAAGAGCCTTGCAGACACAATGATTGATGCAAAGCAGCATATACACTACTGTAAGGAGTGTTTTACACTTACAGATGAAGAACTGTGTCCGATATGCCGCGACAAGAAAAGAGACCATAAGACAATTATGGTAGTTGAACATACAAGAGATATGGCGGCATATGAAAAGACAGGAAAGTACGAGGGCGTATATCATGTTCTTCATGGAGCAATAAGCCCGATGCTTGGAATCGGACCGGCTGATATCAGGTTAAAGGAGCTTATGGTAAGGCTTCAGGGAGATGTTGACGAGGTTATTATCGCAACTAATTCCAATCTGGAGGGTGAGACAACAGCAATGTACATAAGCAAAATGATAAAGCCAACAGGAATTAAGGTGACAAGAATTGCAAGCGGAGTTCCTGTCGGCGGTGATCTTGAATATATCGATGAGGTTACACTTTTAAGAGCGCTGGACGGAAGAACCGAGCTTTAAATTTGGTGAAGAACCAAGCTTTAAGCTTAATGCCATGGCGCACCGGGCATTAAGACAATATGTGTAAAATGCGTGCGCAGAAATGAAGAATACTATGGCAGAGAATATGACAGGTGATATCATATCGGATCACCGTGAACGAATGCTTAATCTGAAGAAATATTATCCTTTCTTCAGACTGATAGACACATCATTTTCTAATTTCAAGGATGGTAAATACGAAATACTTGATATGGGCTATATAGTTATGGCGGTTCTCCGTTTCTTTATAGAGGAGAATAATTTTAAGGAAAAGGATGTTACATATCCCGAATATCTCGATTTCTTAAGGCTGATACTTAAGAGAGATTTCGGGCTTGATTTGAATGAACAGGACAGCAAGGAGATTGCTGATTATATATTTGACAAGATAAAGAATGATGGCAGGCCATTTGAATTCTCGTATTTTGATCCGGTGGACAGGAAAAAGAGAGTATCAAGAATGAAGATAATCGAGAGTTCGATAAGAGACAATACCGTGTGGTATTCGATAAGCCCTGATGCTATTGAATTCTATCTTGATACCAAGGAAATCAAGGACGAGAGCAGGATAAGCGTATCCCAGCTTCTTCTTGAAAAAATGATTAATTCACAGAACTTCCGTGGCGGAGTTGAAGTGGTTGAAAGAATCAACGAAGAGGTCAACCGCCTTAAGTTAAAGAAGAATGAAGTGCTGACAATTCTGTCGGGTGATGTATTTGCAGGAATAGAGGCTTATGAGGAATTCGTCAAGACAGGAATGAAATGGTTTGATGATGAAGAAAAGCTTTTTAAGAAGAACCGTGACCTTATTGCAAAATCAATCGAGAAGCTTAATGCATCGGGCAGCACAGGCGAAGGCTATTACAGGACGATGAACGAAATATACAGTCTTGAGACTCAGCTTAAGCAGGCAATGAACAGGCACAGCGAACTTTTAAAGGATTGTACAGAAATGCAGAAGATGACCGATGACGCAGTAAGACGCGCCAAGCTTGGCAGATTAAGAAGCCATATGGATTTCACATCGGCACTTTCAGATATGATTAAGAGGGATAATGCAGATATATTAGTCACAATGTTAAGTCCGCTTCTAAAGCCGAACATAAGAAAGACATTTGACCTGATAAGCATTGATGATGCGCTTATGGTGAAGCCTCCAAGATATGAGGAGAAAGAGCTTATAAGCAATGAAAGACCGGAAGATATTGAATTCGCAGATGAGATTGAAGAAAAGAGAATTAAGGATAATTACATATTCCTTATGAAAAATCTCATTATGTGTTTGAAAAAATCGGACATTATAACACTTGGTCAGTTCGCAGATGCAATGAAGAGGGCGTATGGTGAGCAGATTCTAAGAAATGCAGATTTCTTCTCTTTCTTTGTTAATCTGTGCCAGAAGGATGAGTACCAGCTTGGCGGTGATGCGGGAGAAGATACATTTCTTGATGCATACTTAGGGGAAGGCTTTAAAGATACGGAAAGCTTTACATTTGCAATAAGAAAAGGGCTTGGCGGGCAGGTTATATTGTCGGATAACTGTATGATGGCAGATGTTGAATTGGTACGAAAGGAAGCACATGGAGAATAGAAATCTAGATAAGGCGCTGGACATAGTTTCCAAGCTTATCACAGGGGAAAATGTGTCTGAGAGGGGCGAGAATGCAGCTCTTTATCAGGAATACAATAATAATGCAGAAGTGTATGACATCGTTCATATGTCACTTAAGAAACTTAATCTTAACATATATGAATATAACAATGGTCTGTATGTGAGTGCAGGTGATAATAACAGGGTGTTTGGATATTCCAACGAGGAATTAAGAAATGTACTTGGGTTAAGAGTTAATAAAGAATTATATCTTGCGTATTTCATAATCTACAACATAATAACAGAGTTTTATTCAGATACAATGAGTTCAACTTATGCTGAGTTCATAAGACTTGAGGACATCATTAAAAATGTTGATAAGACAACAGGTGGTATTGTCGATAAGAGCGCAGGGCTTGTGCTTGATGAGGTTGAGGAGAACAGCTTTAAGCAGATAGCACTTACATGGGACGAGCTTCCGGTGACAACAGTAGAGGATCAGACAGGAGCGAGAGCAGCAAGAAATTCAAAGTCGGGTATGGTAAAGCTTGTGCTTAATTTCTGCGTTGCACAGGAACTTTTAGTTGAGAGTCAGGACAGATATTATCCGACAGACAGATTCAGAAGTCTTATAGAGAATTATTTTGATGATTACAGAGGACGATTTGCCGAACTTATGAATGGAGGACGCGATGCCACAGATTAACAGAATCAGAGTTAATAATGTTAAATATAATTTCGGTACACAGGTGTACGACGATTTCGTGATGCGCTTCAACTGCCAGAATACTATATATGACCTTGCCAATGGCGGTGGTAAGAGCCTGCTTATGCTGCTTCTTATGCAGAATATGCTTCCTAACTGCACACTTGATGACAAGCAGCCGATAGAGAAGCTTTTCAGACAGGGAAGCGGTAATACATGTATTCATTCTTTGGTTGAGTGGAAGTTAGATCCATGTTATCAGAAGGATGGTTTCAGGTTCATGACAACTGGTTTCTGTGCAAGAAAGGGAAGAGGCACAGACGATGAGAATCAGGATGGACAGGAACAGACAGCTACACCGACAGCAAGTGTTGAATACTTTAATTACTGCATATTCTACAGGGAGTTTGGCGATAACGATATTAAGAATCTTCCACTTGTAAGTAATGGAGAGAGAATTACATATAACGGACTTAAGGCTTATCTTCGTGACCTTGAGAAGGGCGGGTACAAATATGTTGTTAAGATATTTGACAGAAAAGGTGATTACCAGAGCTTCATAAGCAACTACGGAATATATGAGAGTGCATGGGAAATTGTGCGTGGAATTAACAAGACAGAGGGACATGTAAGAACATATTTCGAGTCAAATTATAAGACAAGCCGTAAGGTTGTTGAGGATCTGCTTATAGAGGAGATTATCCAGAAATCCTTCAATAACAAGCTGTCAGTTGATAATGATGAGGGCATGATGGCTCAGACTCTTATGGATATTAAGGACAAGTTAGTGGAGCTTTCAAAGAAACACTCACAGCTTGGAGCATATGACAGCCAGATTGCAGCTATCGACAGTTTTAAAGAATATCTGTCGACATATGAAGCATTTTACAACAGAAAAGAAGAAATAGAGAAGCAGCTATATGACCTGCTTCTTGTTGCTATGCGGGAAAGTGATAAGAAGGATAAGGAACTTAAGAGTCAGGATGACCTTATCACTAAGATGTATGATGAGCTTGCACACGAGAAGGAAGCTATAGCAGTTGCAGAGGTTATGTCTGAAAAGAATTCGATGGCAGGAGTTGAGAGCCTTGTTAATGAGACAAGAAAGGCACTTGAACTCAAGAACGCGGCAATTGAAGAGGCAAGAGGAAAGCTTTCTTTGATGGAGTCTGCGGGCGATTATAAAGATTATGCAGAATATGAGAAGTCTTATAAAGGGCTTCGGATTGCGATAGATAACAGATTAAGAGAAGATACTGATATAACAGCAGAGTTAAAGATACTTGCTGCAGGTTACAGAAAATTCTATGAGACAGAGACCAGAAGACTTAAAGAAAAGCTTGATATAGCAGCTAACCGTGTTAAGGCTCTGGAAGTCAGATTATCAGAGGCTAAGGATAACCTTAGAAATGCTGACAAAGAGGCGGCAGGTCTTGGCAGTCTTTCGGATAATCTTGAGAATGAGATACAGGAATTACAGACACAGCTTGGAGCAGCTTTATCAGAGGCAGGAACTGTCGTATGTGAAAATGCGTCTGAAGAATATGATAAGTCATTCAGTGATAAAGAACTGTTAAAGAATGAAGAGACAAGAATGTCCGAAAAATTCAATGATGTGCAGCAGCAGTTAATGTCACTTAATGAGACAATATCTGCCAATAAAGCACTTATTGATATATTTACAGAGCAGTCAGAAAAGCTTGAAAAGGCTGATGAGGCTGGAAATGCTGATAACGAGCGCATGGGCAAAATCCGTGAAATATACAGTGCAGATAATGACGAGGCAATGCTTTCGGTTATTCTTGAGACTTACCAGAAGATGCGCAGTGAATATACAGAAGAGTGTAAGGCAGCCCAGGAACTTGATAGCTTTATTGACAATGCAAGAAAGGGAACATATATCTGTAAGAGTCCTGAAAGAGACAGGCTTAAGGAATACCTTGAGAGCCAGTATGGTTCAGATGTTGTTGAGGGTCATGAGTGGTTCGCAACCCTGAATGCAGGACAGAAGAGAGATGTATTAAAGAGAACACCTTTCATTGAGTACGCATTTATAATAAAGAACGATTTCGAGAGAATCAAAGCAGATGAGATGCTTAAGGATTTTGGCAAGGGTGCGGCTGCTTATCCTGTTATAAGCGAGCAGGTGCTTATTGATACTAAGTTAGAGATTAACAAAGACCTGATTGTATTCGCATTAAAGGATATGTCGTTCCTGCGTGATGAGGCAAAGCTTGAGACACAGATTAAGCTTGCACAGGAGGAGCTTGAGTCGCATAAGGCGCAGGTAGGAAAGCTGGCCGACAGAATGGAGCTTGTGTGGAATGATTATACATTTGCACTTGTATATAATGCTGCGTCTGGAAATGTGGATGCGTCCGAGGCAGAAGCAATCAGATTAAAGATTGCTGACAGCGAGGCTGCAATTATTGAGGCTGAGAAGAAGAGAAGTGTGTTAAATGAGGTTAAAGAGCAGCTTTCAAGGAACCTCGCACAGACAAGAGATGATATAGAAGAGAAGGAAACAGCATGCAGCCTGCTCTCGCGTATTATGGAGATGAATTCTTCTATAGATAAGAAGTATGAGCGCTTAAAGGGACTGAAGGCTGATGTGGACAGTGCAAGAAACCGCATATATGAGTGCGAGGAGGCAGCAGCTTCTGCTAATTCTGAGTATGATACCGCGAGAGATTTCGAGGACAGTACAAGAAAGGCATATGATGAAATCATTAAGTCATGGGAGGAGCAGTACGCACCTTATTATGATGAAAATGTTTCAATAGAAATCGATGACGATACATACCGTCTTGATAAGGATGAAATAGAGAGCAGATTCACCGGATTAAAGACAGCACTTTCACAGAAGAACAGTGACTTTGCAGATAAGCAGGCGCTGATGAACCATCTGTCTGCATCTATGAACAAATGTCGTGATGCAATAGAGTACAGAGGTTATACATTTGACGATATTAAGGCAAAGTATGAAGCAGGTGAGATTATGGCAGCAGGTTCACAGCAGTTAAGGAATGCCAAGGATGCTCTTAATAATCTTGTGAAGAGCAGTGATTCTGTAAGGGAAGAGCTTGAGTCACAGGAAGCACTTTTTAATAGACTTGAGGGAAGTATCGCACATGGTATTAACCAGATTGAGAATAATTATGGAAGCTTTAATGAATTCCCATGCGATGACCCAGATGGATTCATTACACAGCACAAGGTACTTATCAAGAAGTTAGAGGATAACACTAAGGTTCAGGAAAAGACACGCAGACAGATGTCTGATTCATTAAAAGACATTCTTGTATGCAGAAAAGACCTTGAAAGAATCGTGTCTGATGCGGGCATGCATGTTCCAGAAGAATTCCGTTCTGAGGATGCACAAGGAATTACAGCTAATCTTACAGAATATGAGGCTGTTCATAAAGAATATGCTTCAATTACCAGATTAGAGTATAAGAAGGTTGATGAATTTAATAAGAATAAATCTAAGCTTATTGACCTGCTTAACGGATTTAATGCAGTCGAGCTTGCAGATGAAGTAAGGATATCGCTTAATGTTCCTGAAAATGTGGCTAAGACCAGAAGTATGATTGAATCGTTAAATGAGACGAACACATTTATACAGTTAGAAAAAGACCGCATTGCCAAGGGTATAGAGGATATGCAGATGATTAAGGATAACTTCGAAAATCGTTGTATCCAGACATGCAGTAACATTAAGACTGAGCTTGACCGTCTGCCACAGTTGTCTAATATCAATCTTGACGGAGAACAGATTGCAATAATCAGTTTGCAGATTCCTTATATAAAGGAAGAATTATATAAGGAAAAGATGTCTGAATATATTGATGAAACTGTATTCATGGCGGAAAGTTTTAAAGAGCCTGCGGAAAGACTCAAGTATATAAGAAACAGACTGTCATGGAAGAGACTTTTCTCAGTTATTGTCACAGACATGAATTCAATCAGAATTAATCTGTATAAGAGAGAGAGAATCAAGGACCAGAGCCGTTACTTAAGATATGAGGAAGCGGTTGGCTCAACAGGACAGTCGCAGGGTATATATATCCAGTTCCTTATTGCGATTATCAACTACATATCTAATATGAATTCTTCAGGCAATGAAGGTGTTGAGGGTAAGACAATATTTATCGATAACCCGTTTGGTGCGGCAAAGGATATATATATATGGGAGCCAATATTCAAGCTGCTTGCAACTAATCATGTCCAGCTTATTGTTCCGGCAAGAGGTGCAACTCCTGCTATTACAGGAAGATTCGATGTTAATTACATACTTGGTCAGAAGCTGGTAGATTCAAGGCAGCAGACTGTGGTTGTTGATTATTACAGCAGCACGAAGGAATCAGAATTGGAATACACAAGAATGGATTACGAACAGGCTACATTTGATTTTTTGTAACATATTTGTAACAATTCTGTGAACTCGGTTTACAATGAACTTAGGCTGTGCTAAACTTTAATGAGTTGTAAAATACGACAATTAGATTATTCACAACATTCAACGAGTAAGCATTGGAATGAGGAATATATATTTATGAATAAATACGAATTAGGAATTAAGATAGACCAGATTAAGAAACTGGCAGCGAAAAAAGAATATGCAGAGGCAGCAGCCATAGCTAAGGATATTAACTGGACTAAGATTAAAGACTGGCAGGCACTTGCCACAGCCATTAATGTACAGGAAGCAGTCGGGGACTATGAAGAAGCAAGAGACATGGCAATTCTTGCTTATAACAGAAACCTTGGCGGAAGAAAGCTGGTTTATAAGCTTACTGAATTCTTTATTAAAGTTGGAGATTTTGATAATGCTAACGAGCTTTATGAAGAATACAGCAAATCTTCACAGCATGATGTGAGCAGATTTATCCTGTATTATGACCTTAGAAAGGCACAGAATGCATCAGATAATGAACTTGTAGGAATCTTAGAGGATTACAGGGAGCATGAGATTGATGAGAAGTATATGTATGAGCTTGCAAAGCTGTATTATAAGACTGGAAGAAAAGAAGAATGTATTAAGACATGTGATAATATCGTTCTGTGGTTTCAGGATGGTATATACGTTGAGAAAGCAGTACAGTTAAAGGAAAAGCTTGGTGTTGTTCTTACTAAGACACAGAAAGGTATCTTAGAAGATGTAAGAAAAAGAAAGGAAGATATAGAGGCAACTAAGGAAGAGCTTTTTGCAAAGCAGAAGGAACTTGCTAATCTTAAGAGAGATGAAGTTGAAGATGTTTTCCGTGAAGAAGATGAGAAAGAACAGAAATCAACTGGTAAACAGCCAGTGCCAGAGGTAAGTCTGAATGTTCCTGAGTTTGCTAAGGAACAGGAGGAAGGACCTCTTTCAATAGACCTTGTACAGAACGACCAGAATGATGATATCAAAGCATTTTTAATGAAAGCTCTGAATAAGGATGAAGATGCTGATGATACTAAGGACAGCTCTGTTGTTATGTCTAAGATAGAGACTCCTCAGGTGGAGAAGCCAGAGGTTTCTGAGACACTTAGCAAAGATGGAGAGAAGAATTTCTCAAGCGAGATTAATAAGGCAAATGTCTCACTTAAGGAGCTTATTGAGAATGCAAAGCAGAAGTTAGCTGATAACTATGAGCAGATCAATAAAGAAGACGAAGCTGAACAGAGAAAAGAAGCTGAGGAAAGAATCAATAAGGAAGCAGAGAATATAGATATTAATGTTCCTGTACCTGAATATAACAATTTATATGATACAAGAAATCTTCAGGAAGAGCTTGCTGCCAAGATGAGTGACTTGTTCGGTGATGAGGAAGAAGATGCTGATGTTAAGACATTTGTACCAGCTTCTAAGAATAAGGAAGAACAGCCTGCAGAGGAGGTTAAGACTCCAGCTCCTGTAGCTGAACAGGTTGTTAATGATGATGCAGAAGCTCAGGAAGATGATGACCAGATTGAAGGCCAGATGGATATAACAGAGTGGATGCAGTCTGTAAGAGAAGAAAAGTATGGCAAGCAGGATACTAAGGAATTCTCCAAGTCAGAGCTTGAGCGTTATCTTGATGAGAAAGACGAGAAAAGTGCAGCTTATGAAAAGCTTGTAGAGCAGAAGAAAGCAGAAGTACTGGCTGATGGTAAGGAGATTGATAAGGAAGAAGCAAAGAGAGCAGCTCTTGCACAGATGGCAGTTGATTCAGCGAGAATGGATCTTGCAATAAGAACAGGTAAGGCTGCAGCGAGACTAGAGCAGGCAGCAACTGCTATAGAGAATGAAGATATTCCTTTAGTTACAGCACAGATACCAACTGTGTCAGAATCAATGATTTCAGATATCAATTCAATTATGAATGAAGATATTGATAATAAAGACAATAAAGAAGAAGGTGAGGAGGCTGTTGTACTAGATGAGGTAGCTGCAGGTGTTGAGCCGGAAGAAACAGTAATTCCATTCACCAGACAAGAAGAAGAACAGCCATTGACTATGGAAGAAGAGATTGAAGAAACTGAGCAGATAGAGAAGAAGCTTACAGGAGAGCTGGCAAAGATATTCAGAAAGTACAGAGATATGCCAGGACTTGAGGAACAGTTAGCTGATCTTTTCGATACAATTGACGATGAAATGCAGATGAATTCATCAGCATCAGGAAATATTCTTATTTCTGGTAATTCAAGTTCTGATAAGACAGACCTTGCAAGAACTATAATTAGAGCTATTAATACTTTATATCCAGACCAGCCAAAGAAGATTGCTAAGACATCAGGAGAGAGTATTAACCAGAGAGGTATTGCCAAGGCAATGGGAAGACTTAAGGGAACAGCTCTTATCGTTGAAGGCGCAGGAACAATCCAGCCTAAGAGAATTAATGAACTGCTTAACTGTCTTGAACAGGATACAGGAAGAATGATTGTCATATTTGAAGATTCAGATACAGACATGAACGTTCTTATCAACTTTAATCCTGAGCTTACCAAGACATTCAATCACAGAATTGTTCTTAAGCAGTACACTGTTAATGAGCTTGTTGAGATGGCGAAGAGATTCGCAAGAAAGAGACAGTATGAGGTTGATGATGATGCATTACTGGAACTGTATCTTAAGATTGACAAACTCCATAATGTGAATGATAATATTAAACTTGATGATATCAAGGAAATTATCAATCAGGCAATTGTCAATTCTGAAAGAAGAGCATCAAGAAGATTCTTTGGTGGACTTAAGAAGAAGAGAAGCGAGAATGGTGATGTTATATTCTTGACAGAGGCAGATTTTAAAGACAGATAACTTATAATATTATGCACAGATGTGCTTACACAGGGAGGAAACTATGACTAACATCGATGAAATGTCAATTAATGCAATCAGGGTATTGTCAGCAGATGCAATCCAGAAGGCTAATTCAGGACATCCTGGACTTCCACTTGGAACTGCACCAACAGCTTATGAATTATGGACTAACCATATGAATTACAACCCGGCTGATCCAGAATGGGAGAACAGAGACAGATTCGTTCTTTCTGGAGGACATGGTTCAATGCTTCTTTATTCATTGTTCCATTTACTTGGAATTGGCAATCTTTCTTTAGATGATGTGAAGAATTTCAGACAGATGGGTTCTAAGACACCAGGTCATCCGGAATATGGTCACACAGTTGGTGTTGAGGCTACAACAGGACCTCTTGGACAGGGTATGGCTATGGCAGTTGGTATGGCTATGGCAGAAGCACATCTTGCGTCAGTATTCAATAAAGACGGATACAATGTAGTTGACCATTACACATATGTACTTGGTGGAGACGGCTGTATGATGGAAGGTATTTCATCAGAGTGTTTCTCACTTGCAGGAACATTAGGTCTTTCAAAGCTTATTGTATTCTATGATTCTAACAACATATCAATTGAGGGAAGCACAGATATTGCATTTACAGAAAATGTAATGAAGAGATTTGAAGCATTTGGCTTCCAGACAATCGAGGTTGCTGATGGCAATGATATTGAAGCTATCGGTAAAGCTATTGAGGAGGCTAAGGCTGATAAGGAAAGACCTTCACTTATCAAGGTTAATACACTTATCGGATACGGCTGTCCTGCAAAGCAGGGTAAGGCAAGCGCACACGGTGAGCCTCTTGGTATTGATAATGTCGCAGCACTTAAGGAAAATCTTAACTGGCCATGCAAGGGTGATTTTGAAGTACCACAGGAAGTATATGACCATTATAAAGAGATAGCTGCAAGAATGGCTGAACCGGAAGAAGAATGGAATAAGCTTTTTGCTGAATACTGTGAGAAGTTCCCTGAGATGAAGGAACTCTGGGATAAATATTACAATGGATGTGATATGTCCGATTTGTTCAATTCTGAGGAATACCTTGCAAAGCCAGAGAAGGCAGAAGCAACAAGAAGTTCAAGTGGAACAATTCTTAACATGATTAAGAATGTAATGCCTAACCTTATCGGTGGTTCAGCAGATTTAGCACCATCTAATAAGACTAATATGAAGGATGCAGGAGATTTCTCTAAGGAGAATTATGCAGGAACTAACCTTCACTTTGGTGTAAGAGAGCAGGCTATGGCAGCAATTGGTAACGGACTTGCACTTCATGGTGGATTAAGACCATTCGTTGCAACATTCTTCGTATTCAGTGATTACACAAAGCCAATGGCAAGACTTACATCACTTATGAAGCTGCCACTTATATATGTATTCACACATGACAGTATCGGAGTTGGTGAGGACGGACCTACACATGAGCCAATTGAGCAGCTTGCAGCATTCCGCTCAATGCCTAACTTCACAGTATTCAGACCATGTGACAGAACAGAGACAGCACTTGCATGGGAATATGCCATTGAATCTAAGGATGAGCCAACAGCATTAGTTCTTACAAGACAGAATCTTCCACAGATGGCAGGTTCATCTAAGGAAGCACTTAAGGGTGCATATATTCTTGAGGATTCTGATAAAGAGACTCCAGATGGAATTATTATTGCAAGTGGTTCAGAAGTTAACCTTGCTGTATCAGCAAAGGCAGAGCTTAAGAATGCAGGAATTGATGTAAGAGTAGTAAGTATGCCATCTATGGATGTATTCGAGAAGCAGTCAGAGGAATACAAGGAATCAGTCCTTCCTAAGAGTGTAAGAAAGAGAGTTGCAGTTGAAGCACTTTCAGACTTTGGTTGGTACAGATATGTAGGACTTGACGGAAAGGTTATCTGCATGAAGGGCTTCGGAGCTTCAGGTCCGGCTAACCAGTTATTCGAGCATTTCGGATTCACTGTAGAGAATGTAGTTAACATTGTTAAGAGCCTTTTCTAAGATGATAGAATAATAAAGAATATTAATATAAAAAATCAGGGATTTCGGTTATTAAATATAACTGGAATCCCTGATTTCTTTATATTATAAAGAGTTGTTAATAAAATAATTTGACATATGTATACAATAGGTATAAAATCAATATGACTTTTTACAATTTAAAGGAGGGGAATTTTGTGAAAGCAATAAAAAGAATTTCAGTGCTTGTGTTGGCACTGGTGATGGTGTTTACATTGTGTATGTCATCACAGACTGCGTATGCAGCCAACAAAGTAACAATAACATTTAAGGACTCAATAGTGTATGAACAGGTGGTAAGTAATTTAAGTAATATGGATATTACTACCGATGATGACAAGATGCAGATTACTATGAATGAAGAAGATATTAAGTCTGTAAAGTCACTTAGAATAAAGGCACCATATGGTAAGTATGAGTTCATAAAAGACATATCAGGGCTTGAGAACTTTACAGGTCTTACAGAGCTGATTATCTGGGATTCATATTACAATGATGGACAAGTACCAGAAGGTACTTTTTCTGATCTGTCACCATTAAAAGGACTTACAGGACTTACAAAACTTGAAATATGTGGAACACATGCTTCAAGTGTAGATGATATTGCCGGACTCACTAATCTGACATCATTAAAAATAGAAAGTCCAAAGCATCTTGATTTATCAGCAATTGGTAATCTGACTAACCTGAAAACATTAAGTCTTGAAGCATGTGGTATAGACAATGAAGGATTTAACTACATAACTGATAAGCTTACAGGGTTGACATCATTAGAACTTGGTTATCTCAATTATGAGGGAAATGATATATCGGATATATCTTCAATTACTAAACTTACAAAGCTTCAGACATTATATTTAGATAATAATAATATTGCAGATATTACACCACTTTCAGAGTTGACAGATTTAGAATTTTTATCTATTCGTTGTAATCTGGTAACAGATATCTCTGCACTTGGAAATCTTACTAATCTTGAAACTTTATATCTTGGAAGAGATACTCTAGGGGGAGTTCCAATTAACGGAAATATCTCTGCACTTGGAAATCTTACCAAGCTTAGGAACTTATATGCAGCAGGTTGTGGCATAACAGACATAAAAGCATTAGAACCAATAGTTTCTAATCTTCAGGCACTTGATTTAACAGAAAACAGTATTACAGATTTTTCGTTACTTCAGGAAAAATATACTAATAACCAGACGTGGTTAAAAATTAATAATCAGGTATATAATCTTAAAGCCAATTCAGAGGATACAGTTGAGCTGCCTCAGATTGTATTAGATGCAATATATGATAATACATCATTTGTATATACAGAACAGCTTGAAAAGAATTTGAATTTCTCAACTGTAGTGAGATTAGATGGTTGTAAATTTTCAGAAGATGGTAAAAGTGTTATTATTGATAAGAATGTAGCAACAGCTAAAGCAGATATAGGATATCATTGTCATGGTTACAAATATTCGGCAAAAATTGTATATGATGTAACAGATGTTAGTGCGCCTGAAGTGGAAACATACTATTCTACAAAAAAATTAACAAATAAAGATGTTACGGTTACACTTGTTGCTGATGAAGATATTCAGGCTGTTGCTGGATATGATAAAGTAACTGACAGGGAATATCGTAAGGTATATACAGCCAATGCTAATGAAAGCGTAGATGTCTATGATATAGCAGGAAACAAGACAGTAGTAACAGTAGATATTTCTAATATTGACAGGACAGCACCAGAGGTTACAGCTATATACAGTACTAAAGAGCTGACTAATGGAAATGTAGAGGTAACACTTACAACCGATGAAGATGTACGGTCAATAGAAGGCTTCACAAAGGTAGACAACAGAACTTATAAGAAGACATATACATCAAATGCAAAAGAAGATGTAACAGTCTATGATATAGCAGGAAATAAGACAGTAGTAACAGTAGAAGTAACTAATATTGATAAGACAGCACCGGAGGTTAAAGTTACATACAGCACAAAAGAAATAACATATGATGCCGTAGAAGTAACACTTACAGCCAATGAAAATGTACAGGCAATAGAAGGCTTCACAAAGGTAGATGACAGAACATACAAGAAAACATTTGCAAAGAATACAGACATTAATGTTGATGTATTCGATATAGCTGGCAATAAGACAGTAGTTAATATCTCTATAACAAATATTACTGAAAAACCAACAGTACCAGAAGAACCAGAAACTCCTGTAACACCACCAACAGAACCGGTAACACCAGAGAGTCCTTCAGCAGTAGAAGAACCAGCAGTTGCTCCTAAGACTGGTGACAACAGCATGGCAGCAATGTATGCAATAATCGCAGGAATCAGTGGCGCAGTTGTTTTACTTTCTGCAAAAAAGAAGAAGTATAACAGATAATATGAACCAATAATTATAATAGCTTGGATAAGAAACCAAAAAGTTGATTATCCAAGCTATTTTTTTATATTGTCAAGTGCAGAATATGCCATATATTACCGAATGCGCCAAAAGTGAAAGTCAAGTGCAGAATATGCCATATATTACCGAATGTGCCAAAAATAAAAGTCAAGTGCAGAATGCGCCAAAAGGTGAATTGATATTGTTGGGGAAAACGATTATAATTATATATAATAATTGTGAAATTGTGGAGTACAGTTACAAAAGGGGGATTTTATGAGAAAGATTACAGCAGGGTTAATTGTTATAATGTCAGTTTTGCTTGTGTCGTGTAAGGGGAAAACGGGTAATACGATAACCGTAGGAAGCGATAAGCTTGATAATACGCAGTCATACTTTTCTGAAAGCATGCATACGGTGGCAAGATGTGATACAGGATATTATTATCTTGATAAATGCAGCGCATCAGATGATAATCTTATGTTTTATGATGATAAGTCAGAAGAAAGCATTGTGTTATGTAATAAACCACAATGTGGGCATGATGGAGAAGAGTGCATGGCATATATTTCAGGAAGTGAGTTTAAAAGTGAGTTGTATTACTATAATTCGTACATATATATGATAAGTTCCAAGGGAAATCTTGTACGGATAAGTGCTGATGGAACACAGAGAACAGACCTTGGAAGCATATGCGTCCTGAGTGGACAGGATAGTGTGTCAATGTGCTTCAATGATGGATATGCATATGTATCTCAAGAGATAACGGGAGATATAGAAGGTAATGTAACAGTAAGGCTGCACAGATTTAATCTTGATACGGGTTTGAGCGATAAAATATACGAAGAAACGGGATATGGGATAGGAATTAATTCACTTAAAACATATGGCAGTGACACATTTTTTTTAAAGACATCTGTTTCAAAAGATGATAAGGGATTATATTCGTTGGAAGGAAAAGGAATATTCAGAATTACAGGGGAAAATACTGAATGTCTGCTTGACAAGAATGTGTATAGTTACTGTATAGATGCAGATAATAACAAGCTGTATTACAGTGGGCTTGGAGATGGAATGATATATGAATATGATCTTGGCAGCGGTAAGTCAGAAAGCATATATGAAAGTGACAATGATACAGGATATTTTTATATAACATTTGACGGAAATTATATCTGGATGGATGATGAAGGATATAAGAGTATGGCAATGTATTTTAACAAACAGAGCAGTTCACTTGATTATACGATATATCAGTTAGGCTTAGATGGAAAGCTTATAGCAAAGAGAACGATTCCAGACGAGGAAAAGATATTTTCAATTATGCACGGGGACAGCAGGAAGATGTTTATGTTCTCATCTGTGAATAATAGAATTGTATATATTGATAAGAGCAACATTGAAAAAGGGGATATTAAGGAGCTTAGGTAGATGAAGGAACTGGGGAGACTGCTTAATAGAAAAACAATATTGCTAATTCTGGCTGCGGCATGTATATGTGTCGTGGCTGTTTTTGCAGGGGACTTTTCAGACTGTGGAATAGATAATTATAAGATTAAAGTAAGAGAGTACAACTGGCTGATTAATGGGCATACAGATGAACAGATACAGCAGCATGCTGACGAACTGGCACAGGATGATAGAAGAATATTTAAGAGACTTGCAAAGGAATACAAGGAAAAGTCTGATTATATTGATGGATATACAGAAAGTGTCAAAGCAGTTATTACAAATGCCTCGAATATGAAAAAATTCAGTGTGTTCGGTACATCAGAATCAATAGCTAATATCAATAAAACGGAAAATGATTATAAAAGGATTGAAAATGTACAGGTTAGGGAATTAAACAGTAGGGCAGTTGAGCAGTTTCTGAAGAATGATATTTCTATCTATGTTGTTCTTGCGTTGATGATATATATTATTTATAACATTTACGAATACAGGGATAATGGAATGTGGCAGATTATCTATACTGCTGTCAATGGAAGAATAAGACTTGCAGTTAAGGACACTGCTGCAGTCGGATTGGGTGCTTTATTTGTATCACTGATTATGCAGTTATGCGGTCTTGTCTCTATGCTTGTGGTGTATGGTGGCTGGGATTTCCTTATCGCACCTGTACAGTGTCTGAAAGGGTATAATAATTTCACTTATCCGATAAGCGTAATGACATATCTTTTTATAAGATATATGATTATATCTTTGATAGTTATTGCAATAGTGCTTGTTATATCACTCGTATTTGCATTATGCAGGAAAAGAATCAGTTCAATTGTGCTGGTGGGTATAATTGCCGGAGCGGAAGCATTTGCATACCAGAATATATCAATGCAGGGCAGATTAAGAATTTTCAAGAAGATTAATATAATAAATGTGATGGATGTAAGCAATATACTCAGGAAGTATGATAATATCATGATAGCAGGTGTTCCTGTGAGCATGGTAAATGTGCTGTGCATGGTGTGTATTATTATAGCTGTAATATCAGCAATATTTCTTGCGTTACTTGGAAAGGTTATCCGTCCGGGAAGAAGTGCTGGCTTTATAGGAAAAATGATTGAAAAAATCGGACATGGAGTTCAAAGGATTTTGTCCAGACTTCCGCATTTCTGGAAAGAAATGTACAAATTTTTAATAACAGCAAGAGGCTGGATTGTAATATGTGTTGTTGTGTTTATAACAATATTTATATGTAATAACCAGAAAATAGCATATTCTGAAGATGAAAAGAAGCGTGATGAATATTATCAGCAGTATGGTGGCAGGGATTACAGTGGATTTACCAGTCTTATAGAGCAGAGACAAAATGATGTTTATGAGGCACAGGCAAAGCTGGATGCTGCAAGAGAACAGTATGAGAGGGGAGAACTTAGTGAGGATGATGTAAGCAGATATGTGTACAACCTCATGGATGCTACGAGACTGCTTGATAACATGAGCGAATATATGCAGCAGATTGAATATGTTTCACAGATAAAAGAGCAGTACGGAATAGATGCGTATGTTATGTCACAACGGGGATACGACCAGATATTTGGCAGTAAAGGAGCAACGAGAAAATTGCTTATATATATTATACTCGGATTTGGAGTTGTTCTTATTGCAGAGACTGAAAGCTCAGTGGAATATAAGAACGGAATGAATATGCTTATTGGCTCGTCTAAGAGAGGAAGAAGATGGGAACATACAGTTAAGGCTGCTGCTGTCTGCATATTGGTGGGGGCAAGTGCATTTTTACTGTATATAATCGAAATGATAATAATGTATAAGGCTTATGGTATGCCATATATTAATGCACCGCTTATAAGCCTTACTTATATGAATACAGCAAAGGTATTCAGGAATATAACGATAAGCCAGTATATGCTTATTCTCATGGCAGAGGAGATACTATTCGCAGTAGCAGTCGGACTTGAAACAGTATTCGCTTCAAGGCACATTTTTAAAAAGAATTCGGGGAAAGGAATACCTCTGATTATAGTTATTAATACTGCTATATTATGTATTATTATGTGAGGGGAATGTATGAGAATTAAACAGTTTGTAATAATGATAATGATTATATGTGGCTGTGTATCAGCTGGATGTAAGAATAAAGAAGTACAGGAGAGTGACAAGACAGCAAGTGACAGCAGCCGTTTAGCCAGACAGGAGGTGGAGTATCCTGAAAAAGAATATACATATGAAGATTGGGAACAAGTGGGTGAATTCAAGATAAACAGCAGGTCTGTAGAACAGGATGTAAAAGATGGAGATATTTCATATGTTTACATAATGGGCTTTACATGGCCACAGTTATATGATGCTGATTCTGTTAAATCAATAGTATATACTACATACAATGCACGCGCACAGTTTGAAAAGAGAGAGGTGCAGCTTAAGGAATTCCTTGATAAAAAGGTTATTAAGACGCAAAGTAAAAAGATATCGGGAGCAGAGCAGGAAGAACTGGATTTAATATTGTATATGGAATTTCCAACAAGTACATATTCATGGTATATGAATAAACAATCATCAGATACGGTACTTAGGGAAAGAAATGACATGCTTAATGCCATACTTATAGAGGCAAAAGTTATATATAATGATGGAAAAGAGGAGACTTGTTATTATAGGATTCAGACTGGAACAGCAGATAGTTATATGTTGTTTAAGAGAAACTTGTAGTTGTAAATGAAAACTTTTAGAAATGCTTTTCGTATATATTTAGGGGGTACATATGCAAAAAAGAATTATAATAAAAATTATATTTTGTCTGATATTGTTTATATCAGCAATAGCTGCCATAATTATAAAATTGAATTCGGATAAACCTAAAGTTGGTATATCGAGATTTGAGCTGTATTGTAAGACGATTAATGTTGACTATGATGACAAAACATATTCAATTGAT
>ENA-OURS01001292-OURS01001292.1-human-gut-metagenome-genome-assembly--contig:-NODE-1292-length-22210-cov-3.257955_pt1 | contig 22210 bp, 12 predicted proteins | sample MGYA00242109_ERZ509010 | MGnify/ENA primary metagenome ERZ509010 (study PRJEB26280, sample SAMEA2338774) | human gut metagenome | biome: human gut; feature: human-associated habitat; material: faeces... | reverse complement strand
CACATAGGCAAAAGAAAATTATAGAAAGCGCAGGGGTAAACGTCAATGGAAAAAAACAGATTACGTCCTAAGAAATTTGGCAAGAACGTCAGAATGAGTTACTCAAGACAGAAAGAAGTTCTTGATATGCCTAATCTTATTGAAGTTCAGAAGAATTCATATAAGTGGTTCTTAGAGGATGGACTCAAAGAAGTTTTTGAAGATATATCGCCTATTACAGATTACAGTGGTCACCTTAGCCTTGAATTTGTAGACTTTATGTTATGTGAAGACGATAAGAAGTATTCTATTGAAGAATGTAAAGAAAGAGATGCAACATACGCAGCTCCTCTCAAAGTTAAAGTAAGACTTTATAACAAAGAAACAGACGAGATTAAAGAACATGACATTTTCATGGGAGATCTTCCATTAATGACAGCAACAGGAACCTTCGTTATTAATGGTGCAGAGCGAGTAATTGTAAGCCAGTTAGTCCGTTCTCCGGGAATCTATTATGAAATAGGTCATGATAAGATTGGTAAAACATTATATTCATGTACCGTTATACCTAACAGAGGTGCATGGTTAGAGTATGAAACAGACTCCAATGATGTATTTTCCGTGCGTGTAGATAGAACAAGAAAGGTACCTGTTACAGTTCTTATAAGAGCACTTGGTTTCGGAACCAATGCACAGATTCGTGAACTTTTCGGGGATGAACCTAAAATTGAAGCAAGTATAGCAAAAGATCCTTCAGTAACAGAGAAGAGCCCTAATGGCGGTTATGAAGAGGGTCTCTTAGAGTTATACAAAAAAATCCGTCCGGGTGAACCTCTTTCGGTTGATAGTGCAGAGAGTCTTATCAATGCAATGTTCTTTGACCCAAGAAGATACGACCTTGCTAAGGTAGGCCGCTATAAATTTAACAAGAAACTTAATTTCAGAAACAGAATCTGGGGACACAAGCTCGCAGAGGATGTTGTGGATGTTACCACAGGAGAAATTATTGCATCAGCCGGAGATACACTTACAAAGGATTCTGCCCTTGCTATCCAGAATGCGGCAGTACCTTATGTATGGCTTGCCGTTGAAGACAGAAAAGGAAAAGGGCTTTCTAATATGATGGTTGATATTACAAAACATGTAGATATCACAGAGGAAGAGGCTAAGTCTCTTGGTATCCATGAAGCAGTATACTATCCTGTATTAAAGACAATCCTTGAAGAAAATACATCACTTGATGATATCAAGGAAGCTATTAAGAAGAACGCAAGTGATCTTGTACCAAAGCATATTACCGTTGATGATATTATTGCTTCTATTAATTACAATATACATCTTGAATATGGCGTTGGAACAAAGGATGATATCGATCATCTTGGAAACAGACGTATCAGAGCTGTAGGTGAATTGTTACAGAACCAGTACAGAATCGGTCTTTCAAGAATGGAAAGAGTTGTTAGGGAAAGAATGACAACTCAGGACGTTGAAGGAGCATCACCACAGACTTTAATTAATATCAAACCTGTAACAGCTGCAGTTAAGGAATTTTTTGGAAGTTCGCAGTTGTCACAGTTTATGGATCAGAATAACCCTCTTAGTGAAATTACACATAAGAGACGTCTTTCAGCACTCGGACCTGGCGGACTTTCAAGAGATCGTGCCGGATTTGAGGTTCGAGATGTTCATTATACACATTATGGCAGAATGTGCCCTATTGAGACACCTGAAGGACCTAACATTGGTCTTATCAACTCACTTGCTACATACGCAAGAATTAATGAGTACGGATTTGTAGAAGCCCCATATCGTGTTGTAGATAAGACAGATCCTAAGAACCCAAGAGTAACAGAGGAAGTAAGATACCTTACTGCCGATGAAGAAGATAATTATTATGTAGCGCAGGCTAATGCAGAACTTGACGAGAACGGATATTTCGTTAAGAACAGCGTATCAGGCCGTTACAGAGAGGAAACCTCGGAATTTGAAAAGAGCAAGATAGACCTTATGGATGTATCTCCTAAGATGGTATTCTCAGTTGCTACTTCAATGATTCCTTTCCTCCAGAACGACGATGCTAACCGAGCACTTATGGGATCTAACATGCAGCGTCAGGCGGTACCTCTTCTTACAACTGATTCAGCAGTAGTAGGAACAGGTATGGAATATAAGACAGCCGTTGACTCAGGTGCCTGTGTAGTAGCGGAAAAAGGCGGTCTTGTTGACAGAGCCACATCAACAGAAATTGTTATTCTTGAGGATGACGGAAACAGACATTCATACCAGCTTACCAAATTCGCAAGAAGTAACCAGAGCAACTGTTATAACCAGAAGCCAATCGTTACAAAGGGAGACAGAGTTGAAGCAGGCGATGTAATTGCGGATGGTCCATCAACTTCTAATGGTGAAATCGCATTAGGTAAGAACCCTCTCATCGGATTCATGACATGGGAAGGTTACAACTACGAGGATGCTGTTTTATTAAGTGAAAGACTTGTAAGAGATGATGTTTATACATCAATTCATATAGAAGAATACGAAGCAGAAGCAAGAGATACCAAGCTTGGACCTGAAGAGATAACAAGAGAAGTTCCGGGCGTTGGTGAAGATGCACTTAAAGACCTTGATGAAAGAGGTATTATAAGAATTGGTGCAGAAGTCCGTGCCGGAGATATTCTTGTAGGTAAAGTTACACCTAAGGGTGAGACAGAGCTTACAGCCGAAGAGAGACTTTTAAGAGCCATTTTTGGTGAGAAGGCAAGAGAGGTAAGAGATACTTCACTCAGAGTTCCTCACGGAGAGTATGGTGTTATAGTTGATGCTAAGGTATTTACAAGAGAGAACGGGGATGACCTCAATCCGGGCGTTAATCAGTCGGTTCGTATCTACATCGCACAGAAGAGAAAGATTTCTGTAGGTGATAAGATGGCCGGACGTCATGGTAACAAGGGTGTCGTTTCAAGAATTTTACCTGTAGAAGATATGCCATATCTTCCAAATGGACGACCTCTTGACATCGTTCTTAATCCTCTTGGTGTACCATCACGTATGAATATCGGTCAGGTTCTTGAGATTCACTTAAGCCTTGCAGCGAGAGCACTTGGATTTAAGATATCAACACCTGTATTTGACGGTGCTAACGAAAAAGATATTATGGATACACTTGATCTTGCCAACGATTATGTAAATCTTGAATGGGATGAATTCAAAGAAAAATGGGACGGCAAGATAAATGAAGAACTTATGGAATATCTTGGTGAACACCTTGACCACAGAGCAGAATGGAAAGGCGTTCCTATTTCAAGAGATGGTAAAGTAAGATTGAGAGATGGTAGAACAGGAGAATATTTTGACAGCCCTGTTACAATCGGACACATGCATTACCTTAAGCTTCATCATCTTGTTGATGATAAGATTCATGCACGTTCGACCGGTCCTTACTCACTTGTTACACAGCAGCCACTTGGTGGTAAAGCACAATTTGGTGGACAGCGTTTCGGTGAAATGGAAGTTTGGGCTCTTGAAGCATATGGTGCTTCATATACGCTTCAGGAAATCCTTACAGTTAAGTCAGATGACGTTGTAGGACGTGTTAAGACATACGAAGCAATTATCAAAGGTGATAATATTCCTGAACCGGGTATTCCTGAATCCTTCAAGGTACTTCTTGAAGAATTAAGATCACTTGCACTTGATGTTAAGGTTCTTGATGAGAACGGCGAAGAAGTTGATATTAAAGAAAATATCGGCTACGCAGAGTCTGATACTTCACATGAAGACCTTATGAGTGATAATAAAGCATATGGATATGAAGAAGCATTCGGTGACTTCGGATATCAGAAACAGGAATTCGTTGACGGAGAACTTTCTGATGTTGAAGAAGACACATCAGATATAGCAGATTTCGATGATTCAGCATTCGACAGTGAAGAATAGAAGGGAGATTAGTTATGCCAGAAAATACTAATAACGAAACATATCAGCCGATAACATTCGATTCAATTAAGATTGGTCTTGCATCCCCTGAAAAAATTCTGGAGTGGTCTCACGGAGAGGTTATTAAGCCGGAAACAATCAACTACAGAACATTAAAACCGGAAAAAGACGGACTGTTCTGTGAGAAAATCTTCGGACCTAGCAAAGACTGGGAGTGTCATTGTGGTAAATATAAAAAGATCCGTTATAAAGGGGTTGTCTGCGACCGCTGTGGTGTAGAAGTTACAAAATCAAAAGTAAGACGTGAAAGAATGGGACACATCGAACTTGCAGCACCAATTGCACACATTTGGTTCTTTAAAGGAATACCTAGCAGAATAGCATTAATGCTAGATATTTCTCCAAGAAATCTAGAAAGAGTTATATATTTTGCATCATATGTAGTAACAGATAAAGGAACATCAGGCTTAATGGAAGCACAAGTTTTAAATGAAAGAGAATATCATGAAGCTGTAGAAAAATACGGTAAAGATTCATTTAAAGCAGAAATGGGTGCCGGAGCATTAAGAAAATTACTAGAAAAAATAGATCTAGAAAAATTATCTGCAAGCTTAAAGAAAGAAATTTCTAAAGCAAGTGAGCAAAAGAAAGTAAAATTAGTTAAGAGATTAGATACAGTAGAAGCATTCAGACTATCTGGAAACAGACCAGAATGGATGATTATGAATGTTGTACCTGTAATTCCACCAGATTTAAGACCAATGGTTCAATTAGATGGTGGTAGATTTGCAACATCTGATTTAAATGACTTATATAGAAGAGTTATAAACAGAAACAACAGATTAAAAAGATTATTAGAATTAGGTGCACCAGAGATAATTGTAAGAAACGAAAAAAGAATGTTACAAGAATCTGTAGATGCATTAATAGATAATGGAAGACGTGGTAGACCAGTAACAGGTGCTGGTAATAGACCATTAAAATCATTATCAGACTTATTAAAAGGAAAACAAGGTAGATTCCGTCAAAACTTACTAGGAAAAAGAGTTGACTATTCTGGACGTTCAGTTATCGTTGTAGGTCCAGAACTTAAGATATACCAATGTGGTCTTCCAAAAGAAATGGCTGTAGAATTATTCAAACCATTTGTTATGAAAGAATTAGTAGGAAGAGGAATTGCACATAATATTAAAAATGCAAAAAGAATGGTAGAAAAATTAAGTCCAGAAGTATGGGAAATATTAGAGGATGTTATAAAAGATCATCCAGTAATGTTAAACCGTGCTCCTACATTACACAGACTTGGTATCCAAGCATTCGAGCCAGTTTTAGTAGAAGGTAGAGCAATAAAATTACACCCATTAGTTTGTACACCATTTAATGCTGACTTCGACGGTGACCAAATGGCTATTCACTTACCATTATCACCAGAAGCACAAGCAGAAGCTAGATTTTTAATGTTATCTGTAAACAACTTATTAAAACCACAAGATGGTAAACCAGTTACAGTACCAACACTAGATATGGTTCTTGGAAGTTACTACCTAACAATGGCTTTAGATGGCGAAAAAGGTGAAGGTATGTACTTTAAAGATAAAGATGAAGCTATAATGGCTTATGAAAATCATGATGTTGGAATCCATGCAAAAGTATATGTAAGATTTAGCAAAGAAGTAGATGGAGTAGTTAAAACAAAGAAAGTACAAACAACAGTAGGAAGAATTATCTACAATGAAGGAATTCCACAAGACTTAGGATATGTAGATAGAACAGATCCAGAACACGAATTTGATTTAGAGATAAACTTCCCAGTTATAAAGAAAAATCTAGGGGATATAGTAAACAGATGTATTAATGTACATGGTTTATCTAAATCTGCAGAAGTTTTAGATTATATTAAAGCAACAGGATTTAAATATTCTACACTTGCAGGTGTTACATTCTCTGCAGCAGATGTTAAAGTACCAGCAGCAAAAGCTGATATATTAGCAAAAGCCGAAGAGCAAGTAGAACAAATAAGAAAACAATTTAAACGTGGTTTAATAACAGACGAAGAAAGATATAATGCTGTTATCAATGTATGGGATAAAGCAACAAATGATGTTACAGAAGCCATGAAAGAAAACTTTGATGACTTAAACCCAATATTCATGATGGTTCAATCTGGAGCCCGTGGTAATATGAACCAATTAAGACAAATTGCAGGTATGAGAGGTCTTATGGCAAGTACTACAGGTAGAGCAGTAGAAATTCCTATTAAATCATCATTTGCAGAAGGACTAGATGCCTTAGAGTACTTCATTTCTGCACATGGTGCTAGAAAAGGACTTTCTGATACAGCATTAAGAACAGCAGACTCTGGATATTTAACAAGAAGATTAGTTGATGTATCTCAAGACATTATCGTAAGAGAAGAAGACTGTGGAAGCCATGACGGAATTGTTTTATGTGACATAAAAGAAGGAAATCAAATAATCGAAACTTTAAGAGAAAGATTACTTGGAAGATTTGTTATAGAAGATTTAAAAGATCCTAACACAGGAGAAATTTTAGTAGATACAAATACAATGATAACAGAAGCAATAGCAGACAAAATAGTAGCTGCTGGAATAGAAAAAGTAAAAGTACGTTCTGTTTTAGGTTGTAGATCTAAACAAGGTGTATGTCGTAAATGCTATGGTATGGGATTAGCAAGAAAAGACTTAGTAAATATAGGAGAAGCAGTAGGTGTTATTGCAGCACAATCAATTGGTGAGCCTGGTACACAGCTTACTATGAGAACTATCCACTCTGGTGGTGTTGCAGGTGTTGCAGATATCACACAAGGTCTTCCTAGAGTTGAAGAGTTATTCGAAGCTAGAAAACCAAAGGGACTTGCAATTATGGCAGAAATATCTGGTAAAGTTAAAGTTGTAGAAGACAAGAAAAAGAAAGAAGTTGTTATTACTTCTAAAGATGATTCTAAGACTTATACAATACCATTTGGTGCAAAACTAAAAGTTATGGATGGGGATGAAATAGAAGCCGGAGACCCAATAACTACAGGTTCATTAAATCCAAATGATATACTAAAAGTAAAAGGAGCAGAGGGGGTATATACTTACCTTGTGCAAGAGGTACAAAAAGTTTATAGAAACCAAGGTGTTGATATAAACGACAAACATATCGAAGTTATCGGAAGACAAATGATTAAGAAAGTTAGAATAGAAGATAATGGAGATACAGACTTATTCCCAGGTTCTTTAGTAAATGTATATGACCTAGAAGAAGTAAACGAAAAAGCTATAGCAGAAGGAAAGAGACCTGCAACAGCAAAACGTGTATTATTAGGAATAACAAAAGCATCATTAGCTACAGAAAGTTTCTTATCTGCAGCATCATTCCAAGAAACAACAAGAGTATTAACAGAAGCTGCAATAAAAGGTAAGACAGATGAGCTTATGGGGTTAAAAGAAAATGTTATGATAGGTAAATTAATACCAGCCGGTACAGGAATGGATAGATATAAAAATCTAAAAATTCATGTAGAAGGTCAAGATGAGGAAGAACAAAAAGAAGAGCAAAAAGCTTAATAAGAATATAATAAGATAGAGAGAACTATATAGGTTCTCTCTATTTTGTTATATAAATGTAAATTAGATCAAAAATATTGAGCCGTAAGTAGTTCGAAAATGGGAAAATATAAGCCAAAAATGTAATTGACTTTATACTATAAAACGAGGTATAATATATGCTAGAAAAAATAGAAGGAATTGATGTTGTATGAAGTTATTAAACAAAAAATTAATGTTACTAATGATGGGGATAATAGTAATGCTACTTGCATTGTTAACAGGAAAAGTGCAAGCTGCATCACAAGAGTTTGGATTACAAGAATATAGAAAACCAGTAGGAAGTACACAATATGGGTATAAAGTAAGTGATAAATATGTATGGAAAATAGTAACATATTCTGGTAGTGCAATAAATTATGATAGAACACTTTATTGTTTAAAAGCAGAACAAGGTTTCTATACTTCAGAACCAGGAGTTTTTAAAGAAACATATAATTTATCATATGACTTTATGAACAAAAATAGTATGAATCCATTACCTGTACCATCACAATATTATAATCAAATTGTATGGATTTTAAATCATTCATATATACCAAGTGCATCAACAGCTAGTACAGATAAAGCAACATTATTACAAAATGCAGGAATAAGTGGAAATAGTGAGTTATCAGATGATGATATAGATGTTGTACAACAATTAGCATTATGGTATTTTACAAATTATGATGATTCAACATATCACAAAGATTTTGAAAATCAAGCATCTTTCCAAACTGTATTGCAATCAACTAAAACTAGTGGGGGAACAAGTGCATACCAAGCAATCGAAGATATTAATCAAACTAGATATGACCAAATGGATAAATTGTTTGTATATCTTGTAGAAAATGCAAAAAAAGCAACAGCAAGTTCTAACAGTACTTCATCACCAATAGCTATGGGAAATACTACCCCAACAGTAGAAGTAAGTGGAAGCAATTATATAGTAGGACCATTTAAAATAGATAAAAACAATGACACTCCATATACTATAAACTTTAGTATAACAGACCAAAGTGGTAAAAGTTTAGCCGGAAAATATACTTTATTAGACTCAAATAAGAGTCAAACAAGCCAAACTTTAGCACAATTAGTTGGAAGTAATTTTTATTTAAGAATACCAATTAGTACAGTAAATTCAGAAAATATTACAAGTCTAAGATTTTCTATGAATGGAAATTATACTATAACAACAGCTACATATTGGACTAAATCTGGAGATAGTACAGTACAACCAATAGTAGAATTGGGTAGAACACCAAAAGCTTTTAGTGGTAACAAAGAAGTAACATTTCCAAAAGAAGGTTCATATAATTTAAAACTTATAAAAGTAGAACAAGGTAATACAACAAACAAATTACAAGGTGCAACATTTAGAATTACAAGTCCAAATGGAACGGTAACAGAAACAACAAGCTCAAATGGTGAGATTAATGTAGGACCAATTACTATAAATACACCTGGAACAGATACAATAACAATAGAAGAAACACAAGCTCCAGATGGATATGAAAAAGTAATAACAGCACCTATAAATGTACAAGTAACAAAAACACTATCAAGTAATACATATACTATGTCAAATGCTGTAATAACTAATACCCAGACGGGATCTAGTATAAGTGTAAGTGGAAGTACGATAACAGTAACGGTAGAAAATAAATTAATACCAAAAGACAGCGAATATAATTTAAAACTTGTAAAGGTGGAACAAGGAAATACAAGTAAAAAGTTACAAGGGGCAGAATTTAGAATCAATTCACCAACTGGTGAAGTAACACAAACAACAAATGCAAGTGGAGAAATAAACATAGGTCAAATTGCAGTAACAGCTACAGGAACAGACACAATAACAATAGAAGAAACAAAAGCACCAGATGGCTACGAAAAAATAATAACAGCACCAATAACAGTACAAGTAACAAAAGTATTCGAGAATAATACATATAAAATGTCAACTGCACAAATAACAAATGCACAAACAGGAGCAAGTTTAACATTATCAGGAAATACAATAACAGTAACAGTAGAAAACAAAGCAAAATATTTTGATTTAGCATTAAGAAAATATATAACACAAGTAAATGGAGAAAATGTTGCAAATACTAGAGTACCAGTTATAGATACAACATCGCTTACAACTGGAACAACAGCAAGTTATAAGCATAGAAAAGATCCAGTTGCAGTAACAACAGGTGACAAAGTAATATACAATCTTACGATATATAATGAAGGACAAAAACCAGGTAGAGCAACAAAGTTACAAGACCAATTACCAACAGGCTTAGTATTTAATAGAGTAGTGTCTGGAAATTTTGAATTGGATTCTTATAGTGAAACAGATAATCTATTAAAATTAAGAAGAACATCAAATACAGATAATCTTGATGCATATAATGGAACTACATTAGATTCAGAAACAATACAAATAGAATGCACAGTAACAGCAGTCCCAACATATAAAGAGCAAATCTTAACAAATGTCGCATGGATTTCCGAAGAATATGATGCAGAATCAAATGTAACAATAACAAACGAGGAAAATGCAGATAGGGATTCTGTTCCAGGAACACATCCAGATGTAAATAAAGATAATATGGAAGATTATACTGGAAATAATAATAAAGAAGATTTAACAGACGAAGATTATTATTATAAAGGTCAAGAAGATGATGATGACTTTGAAAAATTAAAACTAGTATATTTCGATTTATCATTAAGAAAATTTATAACAGGTAGAAATGATACAACATTAACAAATAGAGAACCACAAGTTGATGTAACACACTTAGCTGATGGAACATCTACAACAGCTACATATAATCATCCAAAAAATCCTATAGATATGCAAAGAGGAGATATCGTAATATATACAATAAGAGTATATAATGAAGGTTCAATGGATGGATATGCAAATGAAATAACAGATTATTTACCAGAAGAATTAGAATTTTTACCAGACCATGAAATAAACCAAGAATATGAATGGCAAGTATCTAGTGATGGAAGACATGTTACAACAGATTATTTATCAAAAGCTAAAGAAACATCATCAAGACAAAACTTATTAAAAGCTTTTGATGGAACAACATTGGATTATAAAGATGTAAAGATAGCATGTAAAATAAAAGATACTGCAGAAGTTGGTAAAAAGCTAACAAACTTAGCAGAAATAACAGAATCTAAAGATTCAGATGGAAATGATGTAGTAGACAGAGATTCTGAAACAGATAATGTAGAAGTACCAACAGACGAAGATTTACCAAATTATAAAGATGACGAAATAGATAAAGACTATGTACCTGGTCAAGAAGATGACGATGACTTCGAAAAGGTAAAAGTAGTATATTTCGATTTAGCATTAAGAAAATTTATAACAGCAGTAGATGATACAGAAATAACAAACAGAATACCACAATTAAGTATGGGAGAAGATGGAAACATAGATTATAATCATACAAAAGAGCCTGTAGAAGTAGAAAATGGTAACATAGTAACATATACATTAAGAATATATAATGAAGGTATGATGGCAGGTTACGCAAGTAAGGTAAAAGATGATGTGCCAGATGGATTAGAATTCTTACCAGACAATGAGATAAATCAAGAATATAGATGGGTATTATCAGAAGATGGAACAAGTATAGAGACCGATTATCTATCTAAAGAGCAAGAACAAACAGAAGGTGCAAACTTAATAAAAGCATTTGATCCAGAATTAGGAATAACGGATACAAACCCAGACTATAGAGATTTAAAAATAGCATTTAGAGTAACAGAACCAAACACATCAGATAGAATATTAGTAAATACAGCAGAAATATCAGATGACAGAGATGAAAACAATGATCCAGTAGATGATATAGACTCTACTCCAGACAACAACAACGAGTGGAACGAAGAAGATGACTTAGATAAAGAATTTGTAAAAGTTAAATACTTTGATTTAGCATTAAAGAAATGGGTAAGTAGAGCAATTGTTACAAACCAAGACGGATCACAAAACATTATAGAAACAGGACATACAGGAGATGAAGATCCAGAACCACCAGCAAAAGTTGATTTAGGAAGACAAGACATAAATAGAGTAACAGTAAAATTTGAATTCCAAATTAAGATAACAAACGAAGGTGAAATTGCTGGATATGCGACAGAAGTAACAGACTATATCCCAGAAGGATTAAGATTTATTCAAGAAGATAACCCATTATGGTATCCAAGAGAGCCATTAAATGGAAGAGAAAGAGTTGGAACACAACAATTAGCAAATACATTATTACAACCAGGAGAAAGTGCAACAATATCAATTCTATTAACATGGATAAATGATCCAAATAATATGGGATTAAAAACAAACATAGCAGAAATAAGCCAAGATGATAATGATAGTGATACACCAGATATAGACTCAACACCAGATAACTTTACAGATGGTGAAGATGATATAGATGATGCACCAGTAATGTTAACAGTAGCACTAGGTGATACACAAATATATATAGGTTTAGGATTTATAATAGTAGCAATGTTAACAGGTGGAATTTGGGCAATAAAAAGATATGTTTTATAAAATAGTGATTTGAAAAAAGAGATTCAAAATATTTTTTGAGTCTCTTTTTTAGTAAAAGGATGAAGTTAAATGAATAAGTAAATAATAGAAGTATTTTAGTAATATATAGTAAAAAGCAAAAAATAGATAATTATTCCAAAATTATTGTAAACTTAACAAAAATGTAATATAATTGTAATGTGGACTAAAAAAATTGACGGAATATAGCAAAAACTGTATCCGTAAGCAGGTTCGAGCCACAAAAAAATAACCATAAAAAACTGCTATTTTTTGCTATTGACTATTATTTAGAATATAGTAAAATACACTTAGCAGTATTATGAGAAAAAGGATGGTAACGAAACTATGAAACTTATTAAGAAAATAGCTGTAAGCATCATAGTTATGCTTTTAGCATTAGCTATGGGAACATCAGTATTTGCAGCTACAAATCCAGTTACATTTGGACTAAGTGAATATAGAAGAGAAACAAACGGAAAACAATATGGATATAGAATAAACAATGGAAATAAAAAAGTTTGGAAAGTTATTGTGTACGAAAATGACGGGACAACAATGAATTTTGACAATACAATATACTGTTTAAAAGCCGAAAAAGGTTTTTACACAGCAACACCAAATTCATTTAAACAAACATATGATAAAATGGTAGACTTTGCAGATAAAGCAAGTTTAGTACCTGCAATTTTCGAAAACGATGACTATTATTATGCCGCTACATGGATTTTAGACCATGCATATATACCATATTATGCAAAATCAGGAGATTCAGTAGAAGTACAAGCTCAAAAAACTGAGCAAGCTGCACAAGATAGAGAAGATCTATTAAACGCATCTGGGATGAGCGATTCATTAAAACAAGAATTAACAGATGATGATATAGATGTAGTACAACAAATGGCATTATGGTATTTTACAAATACAAAAGCAAATGAGAATGCAGATATATATCATGTAGATTATGCAGGAGAGCCATCATTCCAACCTGTAGCTATAGCTGAAAAAGGAGTAGGTTCTTATACAACAATAGAAGATGTTAACCAAACAAGAGCTGATGCAATGGAAAAACTATATCAATATATGGTAAAAACAGCTAAAAGTACAGAAAACATTGAATATTACAAAACACATAATGGAAAAGTAGAAGAACCAATAACATTAGCTACAGAAGTTAACCCAACAGTAGAATTAGATGGTGGAAATTATATAGTAGGACCATATAAAATAAATAAAAATAATGATTTACCATTCGAATTAAATGCAAAATTCACAGACCAAGATGGAACAGACTTAAATGGTAAATATACATTATTAAATTCAAGTAAACAAGCAGTATCACAAGGAACAACAATAAAAGATTTAGTAGGACAAAGTTTCTATATTTCAATCCCATCATCAAATATAGATGATATAACAAAAATAAAATTTAGTTATACAGGTTCATATAGAACTTCATCAAAAGGATTCTGGACAACAACACAAAATCCAGATACTGTACAACCATTAGTTGCAGTTGAAAAACAAGAAACTCCATTAAGTGGAGAAAAAGAAGTTGGAGTTGCAAAAAGAGAATTTGACTTATCATTAAGAAAATTTATTTCTGAAGTAAATGGAAAAGAAATAAATAGAGAGCCAACAGTAGATGTATCAAATTTAAATAAAAACATTGATGGAGCAAAAGTTACAACAGCTACTTATAACCATAACAAAAAACCAGTAGCAGTAAAACCAGGAGATATAGTTACATATACAATAAGAGTATATAATGAAGGTGAATTGGATGGTTATGTAGGAGAAATTACAGATTATTTACCAGCAGAATTAGAATTTATAAATGATGTAGAAAATTATCCAGAAGAAACAGACTTTAATGCAGGTTATGGTTGGAAAATTGATGCAAGTAATAATAGAGTAATAAAAACAAATAAACTTGCTTACTCATCAGAAGCAGCAGACAGAGATCAAAATGCAAGCAATTTAATAAAAGCATATAATGGAACAACATTAGATTACAAAGAAGTTAAAGTAAAATGTAAAGTAAAGAACTCTACAGAATCATTAAAGAAGATTACAAATTTAGCTCAAATTACACAAGAAACAGACAGTAAAGGTGGAGCAGTAACAGATAGGGACTCTGTACCAAATGGAAACTTTACATTACCATCAGATACAGATTTACCAACATATAAAGATGACGAAATAAATTCTGGAAAACAATATATACCAGGACAAGAAGATGATGATGATTTTGAAAAAGTTATTATTCAAGAATTTGATTTAGCATTAAGAAAATTTATATCAGGAAAAAATGGAACAACATTAATAGGTAGAGAGCCATCTGTAGATGTAACAAATTTAGCAAATGGAACAGCTACAACAGCAACATATAATCATCCAAAGAAAGCTGTGGATATGGCAAGAGGAGATGTTGTAGAATACACAATAAGAGTATATAATGAAGGCTCAATAGATGGATATGCAAATAAAATAGTAGATAAATTACCAGCAGAATTAGAGTTCTTACCAGAAAACGAAACAAATATACAATATGGATGGCAAGTTTCAGAAGATGGAAGAACAGTAACAACAGATTATTTATCAGAAGCAAGAGGAGGCATTCCAGTTTCTACAGCAACAACTTCAAATCAAAATTTAATAAAAGCATTTGATGGAACAACATTATCATATAAAGATGTAAAAATAGTATGTAAAGTAAAAGATACTGCAGAATTTGGTAAGAAATTAACAAATTTAGCAGAGATAACAGAAGCAAAAGATTCTGAAGGAAATGATGTAATAGATAGAGATTCTGAAACAAATAATATGCAAGTTCCAAGTGATGAAGAGTTACCAAATTATAAAGATGACGAAATAAACAACGAATATGTACCAGGACAAGAAGACGATGATGACTTCGAAAAAGTTAGAGTAGTATATTTTGATTTAGCATTAAGAAAATTTATTACTGCAGTAGATGACCAAGAAGTAACTACAAGAATACCAAGCTTAAGCATTGGTGAAGATGGAAATATTAAATATGACCATACAAAAGACCCAGTAGAAGTAGAAAACGGAGATGTAGTTACATATACAATAAGAATATATAATGAAGGCTTAATAGATGGATATGCAACAGAAGTAAAAGATGATATTCCAGATGGTCTAAAATTCTTACCAGATAATCCTATAAATAGGGAATATAGATGGCAAGAATCAGAAGATGGACAAAGTGTAACAACAGATTACTTAGCTAAGGCACAAGAAGAAAATGACGGAGATAATCTAATAAAAGCATATGACCCAGAAAAAGGACTAACAGAAAACAATCCTGATTACAGAGATGTAAAAATCGCATTCCAAGTAACAGAACCAAATACATCAGATAGAATATTAGTAAATACAGCAGAAATTGCTGATGATAGCGATAGTTCTGGGGATCCAATTGATGATATAGATTCTACTCCAGATAACAACAATGAGTGGAACGAAGAAGACGACTTAGATAAAGAATTTGTAAAAGTTAAATACTTCGATTTAGCCCTAAAAAAATGGGTAAGTAAAGCAATCATAATAGATGCAGACGGAACACAGACTGTACAAGAAACAGGACATACAGGTGACGAAGATCCAGAACCACCAGCAAAAGTAGATTTAGGAAGAAGAGATATAAACAAAGTAACAGTAAAATTCGAATTCCAAATCAAAATAACAAACGAAGGTGAAATCGCTGGATATGCAAAAGAAATAACAGATTACATCCCAGAAGGACTAAGATTTGTACAAGAAGACAATCCAGATTGGTACACAAGAGAACCATTGAATGGAAGAGAAAGAGTTGCAACAAAATTACTAGAAAATACATTATTACAACCAGGAGAAAGTGCAACAGTATCACTTATCTTAACATGGATAAATGGACAAGATAATATGGGCTTAAAAACAAATATAGCAGAAATAAGCCAAGATTATAATGACAGTAATACACCAGATATAGACTCTGTGCCAGACAACTTTAAAGAAGACGAAGATGATATAGATGATGCACCAGTAATGCTTACAGTAGCACTAGGTGATGCAAAATTATATATCGGAATAGCAGCACTAGTAGTTATAGCACTAGGTGGAGGAGTATTCATAATTAAGAAATATGTAATTTAAAAAATCTTTAAAACAAAAATGCAAAAAAAGAGGGTATTCGGATTAGATATCCTCTTTTTTATATAAAGGTTATAAAATATTAGTAAAGAATTTATGAGTGCTAAAGATGATATAATAACTGGTATAAATTTATTAGACATATAGAACATTGATTTTTTGATATAGATTGAAAAAATAGAAATTTTATGATATCATAGTAGTTACCATAAAACGAGAAGTAAAGGAGAAAAAGTATGAGTGATATGAGTAAAAATACAAATCTAGAAATAGCTGTTGAAATTATGGCAGCTAAAATTGCAAAAATGTCTAGAGAAGGATATACAGCTGAAGACGATAAAATGAAAAAACTGATAGATGAAAGAAATAAAATGTATATTGGAGAAGAGGATGTAATAGAGAAAATAATAACAGAATACGGACCAGAAATAAAAAAAGATTATATTAATATAGAAGGAGAATAGAATATGGAAGAAAATAAAACATTAGAAGAAGTATGTACTGAATATAAGCTTTCAGAAGACGAACGCAACGAAATAGGAAACAAAATAAATGCGATTATGTTAGCAGGAAAGAAAACAAGTGAGCAACCTATAGCAATAATAGATATTGCACCTCCAGGTTCTGGAAAAACAGGTTTAAACGGATATGCCTGTGCACAGTTTAAGGATAATAATGCTGTTGTCATTAATAGTGATGAATTAAAACCATTTCATCCTAGAATAGATGAATTAGCAAAAAAATATCCAGAATATTATACAAAAGTAACTAATCAAGAAAGTAATTTTTGGACAGACAATTTATTTGATGTTGCAGTAGCTAGTAGGTATAATGTTATTTTTGAGGGAACAGGTAGAAACTTAAAACTATTAACAAAGATGATGAGCAAAATGCATGGGTACAAAATAGTTGTAAGAGGAATGGCCGTTAATGAACTAAATTGCTTGATGTCAATAATTGAAAGATATGAAGGACAAGTAGAACAAAAAGGCTGGGGAAGGTTGGTAATGGAAGATCATTTTTATAAAGCATATGATGAAATGCTAGAAAATATCCAAGCGATTGAAGAATCTGGAATGGCAGATATTGTTGAAGTTTATACAAGAAGTGACAATCCAAGTAGACCACTAAGAATATATAGTAGTAGAAATAGAGAATTTAAAGATGCAAGAACAGCTGTAATTGTTGGAAGAGAAAGAGACAGAAAAAGTGCAGAACAATATTATGAAGAAAAATTTAGTAAAAGAGGAACAAAACAACAAAGTTTCCAGAAGAAAAAGAACTTCTAGAAAAAATAACAGAAATATATGATAGAGAACAAGGAATACAATTATAAATTTGAATAGAGGGATGATTATGAACGAATCAAAAACAATAAAAGATGTTGTGGAAGAGGTAGAAAAATCTTCAACAACCTTTGAAAAAACAAATACTGACTTAAAAAGAAAATTTTTAAAATGGAATATAGAAGCATTTAATATGATTGCTTCTTCAGTAAGTGTAAATAGAGGCTCATTTGGAACTGGCTATCCATTTTATGTATTGGATGAAAATTTAAATGGAGAAATTCCAATTATTTCGGAACAAATTAGATATAACAGGCAATTAGTAAGAGATGGGGAGCCTGTACAAAAATCTATATGGCAGTGTAAATCTTGTCTAGAAAGAAATTATGATATAATGCCAGATTTAAAAATAGTATGTAAACCATGCCAAAATATGATAGATTCATTAAAGCCAAGAAAAATTATAAACAGATTACCTGACTTAGACATGTGGTTAGTTTGTGAGGACGGAAGTATTGAACAAGCACAAGCTGAATTAAGCAAATTACTAGAGAAATATAATATGCGTACATCAGATGTTTCTCCATTACAATCTTTAAGTGATGTTGTGAAAATTTCAACAAATTTAAAAGACGGAGAATTTCCAAAAGTATTTTTGCCAATAGATGCACATATTATGGAAAAATCAAAATTGATGGAACTAGTAGAACAAGTACCAGATGAATTACAATTAGCAAAAGTAGAAGAAAGAAAACCATATTTACCAATTAGACCAAAATCACTTAGAAAAGAATGGCAATATGATGACGAGGCATATAACTTTATTTATGATTATCTTTCAGCTTTTACAGCATTTAATTTTACAGAAGGAATGAAAGAAACACTACAAAAGAGCAGAACTAGAGTAATAAGAGAAAATACGCCAGAAGAATTGTTCGATTTTCTTACGCAAGCAGCAACTCCAGCAAACTTTAGAAGATTTCAGGAACATGAATTAGAAGAAATTTTTTATAGAAGAATAACAGGATGGGGCGAGCAACTAACAAAGGAAAGAGGAGAATTAGAAGAAGACGAGGGACCTGAACTTGAATAATAAGGAGGAAGATAGAATGGGAAAAAGAATAGATTTACATATTCATACAACAGTTTCAGATGGAGCATTAACACCTAAAGAAGTAATAGATGAAGCATATAAAAATGGAGTATCTGTAATTGCAATAGCAGACCATGATACAGTAGATGCATATAATGATGAATTATTTGAATATGCAAAAAGTAAAAATATAAAGATAATAAATGCAGTCGAGATTTCTACTAAAGCAAAAAAAGCAGGAGTACATGTATTAGGATATAATCTAGATTTAAATGATGAAGAGTTTAAAGAAAGATTAAGTAAAATTAGAAATGCGAGACATAATTATTTACATGATGTAGCTAAAAAGTTAGAAGAACTAGGATATTATATAAATGTAGAAGAATTAGATAAGATAGATGCTGTAACAAAAGCACATATAGCTTTAGATGCAACAAACAATCCAAAAAACAAAGAAAAATTATTAGCAGAATTTGGGCATATTCCAAGTAAAGGAGAATTTATAGAAACAATAATGAACGAAAATTGTCCTGCATATGTAAAAAAGGAAAGTGCAACTCCAAAAGAAGCTGCAGAGATTATAAGAGCTGCAAATGGAAAAGTTGTTTTAGCACATCCAGTAGCATATGTGCATGAAGATAATTTGACCGATGAAGATATTTTGGAAATTGTTAATGATATGAAACCTGATGGATTAGAAGCTAACTATTTGTATGTAGATAGATATGACAAAAAATTTAATGAAACAGAGAAGTGGAATGAATTTGCTAAGAAACACAACTTATTTGTAACGGTTGGTTCTGATTTCCATAATAAAGATGGACTTAGACCAGAAATAGGTTTTATAAATACAGACTTTGTTTTAGCAGAAGAAGTTATTGAGGAGATTCTTAGAAATTTAGAAAAATAAAGTAAAGATAAGGATAGAGTTAGTAAAATTGAATATTATACAATATGTAATTAAAAAATAATATAAAATGTCTAAAAATAGTATCCGTAAAGTGATAGAGCATTGCACCAAGAATTGGAAGCAATGCTCTATTTACTTATATTAATATAATAAGTTATTATAGGAGAAATAGGTGTATGCAAATGAAAGGAAAAAAAGTAGAATCGGTAAAAAACAATAATAAGAAAAGAGTAATAAATAAGAAAGCAATAATAGGATTAATAGTGATACTGGGAATTTTACTACTAACTTTTACTTTTACCAAACAATTTGTAGAATCAAGTGGCTCAACAGCAAAACAAAATGAAGAAACAAATGCAGAAACTAGAGCTACATCATAATCGGTAACAGGAAATGCAACAATAGAAGAAAACATTCCAGAAGGAATGAGTTTAGCCAATAATGACGGAACATGGGAAGAACAAGCTGGAGTATTAAGAAAGATAATACCAGAAATAAATCCAGGGGAAACAAAAGAATATACAGTAGTACTAAATTGGAATACAGCAGAAACCAACATGGGAGAAAAAGACAATGTAATAAATATAGTAGATACACAAAATGTACCAGGATTTGTAGACAACAATGATAAAGATAATACATCAAACGCAAATGTAATAATAGCAGTAGAAACAGGAGAATTACCAATAGGATTAATACTTGTATTAGTAGCATTAGTAGGATTAGAGACAGTAACATTAAGATATGCAGTAGTACTTACTAAAAGACAAAAGAAAAATAAATAAAGACAAGTAATAATAAAATATAAAGCATCAATTGAAATGCAAACTTTTAGTTAAAGAAGGCATTCAATGGATGCTTTTATAATATTGAAATTATTTTGATACAGCAAAAAATGTTAAAGGAAGAAAATTATTTCGATACAACGAAAAAAATGTCAAAAAAAGAAAGTTATTTCGATACATCGAAATAACTTGAAAAAATAAAATAATCTGTTATAATTCAATTAGAGGTGAAAACTATGTTAAAAAGAGAATATTATTTAAAAAGAATAAGACCATTTTATCAAGAAAATAGTTTAATTAAAATAATATATGGTTTAAGAAGAGCTGGTAAATCAGTAATATTAAATCAAATTAAGGATGAATTACTAAAAGATAAAACTGATGAAAGCCATATTATATATATAAATTTTGAATCGTTAGATTACAGTTTTATAAAAAATGCAATAGATTTAAATAATTATATAAAACAACAAATTAAAGATAATAAAACATACTATATATTTTTAGACGAAATACAAAAAGTAAAAGATTTTGAAAAAGGAATAAATTCACTTCGTATAACGAATCAATGTAGTATTTTTATAACTGGTTCAAACAGCAAGATGACATTTAAAGAACTTTCAACTGACTTAACAGGTAGATATGTTAGTTTTAAAGTAAATCCTCTTAGCTTTTCTGAAGCACTAGAAATAACAAATACAAATGATTATAAAAAATTATTGTTTGATATTTTTGAATGGGGAAGCTTACCACAAAGGTTTTCATTTAAAGAGGATATTACTAAATTAAATTATATATCAGATGTATATGATTCTATTGTTTTAAAGGACGTTGTAGAGAGATTGGGAGTAAAAGATATTACTTTATTTAATAAAGTATGGCAATATATTTTAGAAACTGAAGGAAGAGAATTTTCTGCAACTAATGTCTTGAAATATTTAAAAAATGAATATAGAGAAGTATCTGCAGAAACTTTATATAACTATATAGAAGCATTATGTTCGACTTTTATTATTAACAAAGTATACAGATATGATATACATGGTAAAAGTATTTTAAAAACATTAAATAAATATTATGTATCAGATCTTGGAGTGAAAAAGATAAAAAATACAAATAAAGAAACTAATTATTCAATTTGTTTAGAGAATTTGGTATATAATGAATTAATTTTTAAAGGATATGATGTTTATATAGGAAAATTAAAAGATGCAGAAGTCGATTTTGTAGCTATAAAAGATAAAAAGATTAAGTATATTCAAGTAAGCTTATATTTAAATTCCGAAGAAACAATAAATAGGGAATTTGGAGCATATAAGAGTATACAAGACAATTATCCCAAATATGTAATATCTTTAGATGATGTGGATATGTCAACTAATGGAATAAAGCATTTGAATGTTTTTGACTTTTTGTTAAATGAAGATTTTTAAAGTCAAAAATTGCACAACAAAGTAGTCAAAAAATGCACAATGCTATTGGATGAATGAAAATGTATACAATGTCTTTATATGAATCTGGAGATTCATCAGGAGAGGCTTCTTTAAAAGATTTATTTGAAAATAAAGTGAAAAAAAAGCTCGTAAAAAAGGTAGAGTTAAAAAGATTAGCGGAACTGATTGTAAAAGGTGGTTGGCCTGAAGCAGTAAATATTAGTGTTAATGGAGCTATGAAAATTACTAGAAGTTATATTGAGGCTGTACTAGATAAAGATATTATAGAGATTGATGGAGTAAATAGAGATAAGCAAAAGTAGGAGATGAATATGACATAAAAGCAAAAGAGTTCTTAAGTTATAAACTAGTAGAAGCAGATGAAGAAGAAAACAGCATGTTACCAACAAATGCAGCAGGAACGATGACAGAAGAGAAAATAGTAGTAAACTACTACTATAATCAAC
>ENA-OURS01001286-OURS01001286.1-human-gut-metagenome-genome-assembly--contig:-NODE-1286-length-22349-cov-3.096663_pt1 | contig 22349 bp, 18 predicted proteins | sample MGYA00242109_ERZ509010 | MGnify/ENA primary metagenome ERZ509010 (study PRJEB26280, sample SAMEA2338774) | human gut metagenome | biome: human gut; feature: human-associated habitat; material: faeces... | reverse complement strand
CCCTCCGGCAAAGCGCCGATAGCTCCATCGAGCCCGGCCAGCTTTGCCGCCTGTTTTACCATCTCTTCCGTGATCCGCCCGTCTCCCAGCGTGATCTGCTCCCGCACCGTCCCCGGTACCCGCGAAAAATGCTGCTCCACGCAGCCAATACAGGTCCGTCGCTCCTGATCTGAAATTCTGGAAACGTCCACGCCGCCGATGGTGACGGTTCCGGCCTCCGGCTGGTACAGGCCCAGCAGGAGCTTGAACACCGTGCTCTTTCCGGCGCCCGTCCGGCCGACCAGCATAACCTGCTCGCCCTGCCGGACGGTCATGGAAAAGTCGCGCAGAACGGGCTTTTCTCCGTAGCCGAACGTCACATGGGACAGCGCCACATCGCCCCGTGCGGCGGTTTCGTTTCTCTTTGGGACGGCGCGCTCCGGCTGGGCGAGAAACGCGTCGATGCGCCTGACGCCTGCCATCGCCGACTGAATGGTCTGGATTTCCATGCCAAGGCTCTCAATGGGCGCAAAAATGCGTGAGATATAGCTGATCACGGCGACCGAGGTGCCAACCGACATGCCGAACAGATTCAGAATTTCCGCGTTTCCGGAGGCGGAAAGCAGCATCACAATGCCGACCACAACAGCGTTCAGCAGCAAAACAACCGGAGAATAGATTGCGTCGTAAAAATTGGTCCGCTCCATGGCGGCATAGCCGTCTGCAATGCGCCGGTCATAGCGGCGCTCCATGTACGCCTCCATGCCGAGGGCCCGGATGGTACGGATATTGTGAAGCGTTTCCGGCACCAGCCCGGACACCGCAGCAACCGCGCGGCGGTTATCGAACTGCGCGGAGAGCATCCGCTTTTGCACATGGCGCGTGAATACGGCAAACAGCGGCACCACCAGCAGCAAAACCAGCGCCAGTCCGGTATTTTTCACCGCGATAACCGCAAGAATCGAAACGATGCGGCACGCGTCCGCTACCATGCTGATAATTCCGGAGGTAAAAAGCGCCTCCACGGTATCCACATCGCCAGAAAACCGCGCGGTCACCTCGCCGGGATTCTGCCCCGCGAGCGTGCTGGCAGGCAGCTGCGTCAGCTTCCGCGACATTTCCGAGCGCAGCGCATGGGTCATTTTCTGTCCAAAGAGCACCAGAAGGCTCTCCTGCGCGGAGGAAAGGATTCCCTCCAGTGCAAGGCTGCAAAAATAGCCGAGCACCGCAAAAAAAGTCAGTGCCGCGCCTTCGCTCAGTCGGTCGACCACACGGGCCAGCAGCAGCGGCGGAACCAGCGACGCCGCAACCGACGCTGCGACACACAAAATCGTTCCTGCTGTTAAAAGGTGATGCGCTGCCGCTGCCATCCGGATGGTCGTAAACACACCGCTTTTTTGCTTAGTTTTCATGCATCTGCCCTCCTGTCTGGCTCTCATAGAGCTGGCGGTACACCGGGACGGAGGCCAGCAGCTCCTCGTGCGTGCCAACCGTCGTTTTGCCGTCCCCCATGAAAATAATGTTTTGCAGCTGCGGGAAGTGATACAGCCGGTGCGAGATCAGGAAGACGACCTTATCGTTTGCGTAGGCCTGCAAGGCTGCAAAAACGGTATCCTCCGTGCTGCGGTCCAGCGCGGAAAACGGATCGTCCAGAATCAGAACGGGCCTTGGGTGGGCAAGCGTTCTGGCCAGGGCCAGCCTTTGCGCCTGGCCGCCGGAAAGCCGCGTGCCGCTGCTGCCGATCACGGTATCCAGGCTATGCTCCATGCTGAGCACCTCGTCTTTCAGCGCAGCCGCCGTGAGATACGGCATCGCGTCCTGCTCGCTTCCGCACAGGACGTTATTTTCTATCGTGTCGGCGCTGAGCTCCGGATCGTGTCCGAGATAGCCAACCGTCGCCGCAATCTGCCGCGGTGTGTGCTTTGAAAGCTCTCGCTTTCCGAACCGCGCTGAGCCGCCGTAGGGCGCTTCGCAGAGAAAGACGCGCCCGAAGGTGGATTTGCCGCAGGCGACCGGCCCTGTCACACCGATGATATCCCCCGGGTGCGCTGTCAGGCTGAGATCTGAGAAAATCGGCGCGCCGCCATAGGAGAATGACAGGTTTTCTAGCGTTACATCGGCCGCTTCCGGAACGGCAAGCGGCTCCAAAGGCTCCGGCGAGCGTATCAGAGGCCGGATCCGCTTCCAGGAAACCTCCGCCTTCTGCACCGAGTTAAAAAGCTTTGCCACCTTGGACGATTTGACCGTCAGCTTGGTAAAGCAGGAAAGAAACGTTGTGAATGCCGCAATATCCCATGCGCGCCAGCCGGTGCCAAGTACGTTCTTCGCGCCGAACCACAAGATGAACAGCACGCCTGCCTCCGACACAGCCAGATACAGCGGCGGCAGCGCCGACTGCCAGACGCTGCTGCGCACAGCCGTCTTTTCATAGGTTTCCAGTGTGCCTTCATACTGCGCCTCGCGGGCATTTTCACAGCCGTAGATGCGGTATGTCACAGCGTTCTGCGCGCGGTCGAGCGTCGCAGTGCTGAGCGCACCCGCAGCCTTTTTATATGCAGCGCCCGCGCGCTGCACCGGCTTTTTCATCCACGCCGCGCAGACATAGGAAACCGGCGTAAAAAGAAGACTCAAAAGTGCCAGCCGCCAGTCGTACACCAGAAGCATGACCGCGTAGCCGACCAACGCCACACCGGTATCGAACACCTCCGTTGTAAACTTCCGCATACCCTCCACGCAGTCGTCCACATCGGAAATTGCTTTGGTCATCAGCTCTCCGGCGCCCTCCTGCTCGAGCGAAGCCCGGCTCTTCCGCACCAGATTGGCATACAGAATACCCTTCATCCGGCGGTTGATGTTATTTGCAAAGCGGCGGACATAAAAGCGCTTGACAAAGCGCGCGGCCTGCACGATGAGCGTAACAAATATGTAGGCCAGCACCAGAACCGCCATCTTTGCGGCGGTCTCGCTGCCGCCAAGAATGTCGGCAAGGCACTGGGCAAGCCGCCCCTCAAACCACGGCGTAGCAAGAAGGCCGATGTTGTAAGCAAGGCCCGAAAGCGTCACAAAGGCCAGCGGCAGCCACTCTGCGCGGAAATAGGACCCGATTTTGTCCGGGCAGCACGTTTTTTCACGCTTCATCGTCTGCTTCACTCCCCGATGCCTTCTGAAAATGCGGGAAGCCCGCGCGGCTTTCCAGCTTGGAGGCTGTGTACAGCTTCTGGAGCGCCGCGGCAAAGGCGGCAGCCTCCTCCTTGGAAAGCGTACTTGTCAGATATTCATAAAAGGCCGCTTCAATCTCCGCCTTGGAGGATTTCAGGCTTTCCGCCTTTTCCGTGGGATAGAGCAGCTGGCTGCGCCGGTCATTCGGCGCGTCTTTGCGGACAAGATAGCCCTTTGTCTCCAAGTTTTTCGTTCTGCGCGCAATGGCCGCCTTATCGGCATGCAGCAGCTCTGCCAGCACCGCCTGCGTGCAGCCGGGATGGTGGCGCAGAGCGTGAATCAGGTCAATTTCCGCCGTGCCGACGCCCTCTTCTCGCAGCGTGCGCAGAACCAGCATTTCAGCCTCGCGCGCAATTTTTGTGATTTTCCGTTCCGTAATATCCATAGCTGCCTCCTGATTGGTTTCAAGAAGATGTATCTACATCGTTGTATGTACAACATATTACGGCACGCTTTTTGCATTTGTCAATAGCCGCTGGAAAATCGATCTGCAAAACCGGCAACTGATCACTGTCCGCTTGCCGCAGGCAACATATTTTCTGCCGCTTCTGCCAACAATATATCTTGACGAATGCTTCATAAAGGGTTATAACAAGTGCCATACAAACCTTGGGAGGTACAGCCATGAAACTTGCATTTTTTGATACGAAACCCTACGACAAGCCCGGCTTTGACGAGCATTCCGCCGGGACGGATATTGAAATCAAGTATTTTGAGACGAGGCTCGGCGAGGACACCGTACAGCTGGCGAAGGGCTTTGACGGTGTGTGCGTGTTCGTCAACGACACGGTGAATGAGAAGGTCATAAACGAGCTTTATGATCTGGGCGTTCGGGTCATCGCACTGCGGTGCGCGGGCTTTAACAATGTGGATACCAAGGCCTGTTTCGGAAAGCTGCATGTCTTCCGCGTCCCGGCGTACTCCCCCTATGCGGTGGCGGAGCACGCGATGGCGCTGCTGCTGACGGTCAACCGACATACGAACAAGGCGTATATCCGTACGCGCGACTTCAATTTCAGCCTGTCCGGGCTGACGGGCTTTGACCTACACGGCAAGACCGTGGGCGTGGTCGGCACGGGCAAGATCGGCAGAATTTTTGCCGGTATCTGCAAGGGCTTCGGGATGCGCGTGCTGGCATACGATAAATTCCCGAATCCGGACAGCGGACTGGACTACGTGGAGCTGCCCGAGCTTCTGCGGCAGGCGGACGTGATTTCGCTCCACTGTCCGCTCACCGACGAGACGCGGCACATGATCGACGCAGACGCCATCGCGCAGATGAAGCCCGGCGTCGTACTTGTGAATACGTCTCGCGGCGGTCTGGTGGATACCGAGGCACTGATTGAGGGGCTCAAGTGTCATAAGATCGGTGCGGCGTGTCTGGATGTGTACGAGGAAGAGGGCGACCTCTTCTACGAGGACTGCTCGGAGGAGATTATCGAAGACGACACGCTCGTGCGGCTGATTTCCATGCCGAACGTGATTGTCACCTCCCACCAGGCATTTCTGACCCGAGAGGCTCTGAGCAACATTGCCGCGACAACGGTGGACAATCTTCTTAAATTCGAGCGCGGCGAGCCGTCGCCCGACACCGAGGTCTGCTACCACTGTGAGCGCAAGGAAACCTGCCGAAAAGAGCGCAACCAGAAGTGCTTCTGATTGCAAGCAAAAACCGGTGTACCACCCAGTCTGGATGGTACACCGGTTCTTTTCTTTCTGTTTATTTATACGTTGAAGCGTGTAACGACAGACAGCTCCATGTTGCTCGGATGGATGAAAACCTCACCCACGGCAACCAGGTGATCGTCGATGTCGTAAATCTTTTCCTCCCAGTACATAAGCGGCTGGTCTACGTCCTGCTCCAAGCCCAGGCGCTGCGCCGCGCGTGCACTTTTCCCCATACGAGCTGTCATGCTGCAATAGTCAATCGGCGCATTCATGTATTTCAGGCTGAGCTGTGGCAAACTCGTAATGTTTTCTACGCCGGTAATTTCGCGCGTCACAAAGTCCGGGCAAATTTCGAACAGGCCGTAGATGCGCGGCCTTTCCTCCGCGATGTAAAGCCAGCCGGTGGAAATGGGCTTTCTGGTATTTCCAAAGTTCTCGATATAGAGCTCGCTTGGCTCTGTCTCGCCCAGCCAGTCGTTGACCACCGTCGGGGGACCAAAGTGCTCGGTCAGCATCATGTAAAAATCGCTGTAAAGATCAATTCTGTTTTCAATTTCAAACACAGAAGGGTGTGCAAAGGTTCCCTTGCCATGGATTGTGGTTGTTACGCCATCGAGCATCAGGTGTTTGAGCGCCTCACGAATTGTCGCGCGGCTTACACCCATATTATTTGCCAGATCGTCTTCCGAGGGCAAACGGTTGTTTCCAGGCGCCATCTTGCGGATGACGTTGCACAGCGCGTCGTATGCCTTTTCTGAGAGGGTCCTGCCTCTGTTCAATTTTTCCATGAGTTTCCGCTCTTCCTTTATTTTCATTCCTAATTTTTTATACTTATTTTGTTTATTTTAAGTACTTTTTTGGCCCATGTCAAGGCTCTTTTGCCAGAAAATCCGCCCACGCACAGCGCAGGCGGATTTTGTTTCCATCAAGCAGAATCTCAGTTTGCCTGACGCGACGCCTGAGCCGTGCGGTAGACATCCAGCGCAATTGCGAAGATGATGATGAAGCCCAGAACAATCTTCTGCCAGTAAGCGTTGACCTCCAGCAGGTTCAGGCCGTTGTTGATCATACCGATGAACAACGCGCCTGCCAGCGTCTTGAGTGCCGCGCCCTGCGTATTGATTGCCGACGTGCCGCCAACGAAGACTGCCGCCATGGCCGTCAGACACAGGTCAGATGCAGCGGTCGGCTGGCCGGAGCCAAGACGTGCCATCAGCATAATGCCAGACAGTGCGCTCAGCGCGCCTGCGCAGGCGTAGGCCGAAATTTTGATGCCAACCACGTTGATACCGGAAAGACGTGCGGACGTTGCGTTTTCGCCGACCGTCACGATGTTGCGGCCAAACTGGGTGTATTTGAAAATGAATGCAAACACTGCAACCAGTACCAGCAGGATCACAACGATAAACGGGATCGGGCCAAGGTAGCCGCGGCCGATGAACTTGTAATCCGACGGCAGATTCGTGATCGGCGTGCCGCGCGTCATCAGAAGCGTGAAGCCGTCGAGCACATACATCATGCCGAGCGTTGCGATAAATGCAGGAACCTTCAGGAACGTGATGACGCAACCCGAGAACGAGCCGATCACTGCGCCGCCCAGAATCGCAACCAGCAGAGCAACCCACGTCGGCCAGCCGTAGTTGACCGTCAGCATTGCGCTGGCGCAGCCCATCAGAGCCGCAATGGAGCCGGAGCTCAGGTCCATTTCGCCGCCGCAGACAACGACCGTCGCGCCGATGGCGCACACGCCGGTCACGCAGATCTGGCGGACGAGGTTAATAAGGTTCGAAGAGGTTAAAAAGGAGTTACCGGTTGTAATCGACAAAAATACGAACAGCAGCACAAGAATCGCCCAGATACCGAGCTTGTTGAGTACGGTGCTCGCCTGCTTGACGACCGAGTTGTTTTTCTCTTTCATAGCTTTGCGCCTCCGATTGCATACTCAGAAATAATTTGCTGTGAGAAGTCTTTCTTCTCCACCATGCCGGCAATCCTGCCTTCGTGCATGACGGCGATACGGTCGCTGATGCCGAGCACCTCTTCCATATCGGACGAGATGACAATCACTGCCTTGCCTGCCCGTGCCAGATCGTTGATCAGCTCATAAATCTCACGCTTTGCGCCGACGTCGATGCCTCTGGTCGGTTCATCGAGAATGATGACCTCCGAGTCGGACATCAGCCACTTCGCAACAACGATCTTCTGCTGGTTGCCGCCGGACAGGAAGATCACGCGCTTGTTTTCATCCGGCGTTGCAATATGCAGCTCCTTAATATACTGCTGGCTGTATTGCAGCTCCAGCTTGTGATTGATCAGGCCGCCCTTTTTGATTTTGTTCAGCGCGACCATCACGATGTTCAGATACACAGACTTGTTCAGGAGCAAACCTTCTGTTTTTCTGTTCTCTGTTACAAACGCAATCTTATGCTTGACGCTGTCCTGCGGAGAGCGAATCTCGATCTTCTGCCCGTTCAGGTAGATATCGCCGCTTGTCCGCTTGTCCGCGCCAAAAATCATGCGCATGGTTTCCGTCCGTCCCGCGCCGACCAGACCCGCAAAGCCCAGAACTTCGCCATGGGCAACGCTGAACGATACGCCCTTGACCTTCTTGCCGTCCGAAATATTTTCCACACGCAGAAGCTCCTGGCCGATCTTGACGTCTCTCGGCGGGAACTGCTTCGTCATCTCACGTCCGATCATCAGCGCAATCAGCTCCGCCTTTGTCGTTTCGGAGACGTTTCTGGTGCCGACAGTGTGGCCGTCGCGCAGGACCGTAATGCGGTCGGCAATGGTAAAGATTTCATCCAGGCGGTGCGTGATGAAGATCACGGACACGCCATTACTTTTCAGGTTACGAATAATGTCGAACAGCAGCTGCGTCTCCCGGTCCGTCAGAGAGGACGTCGGTTCGTCCATGATCACGAGCTTCGACTGGAAACTGACAGCTCTGGCAATTTCAACCATCTGCTGCTGTGCAATCGACATGCCGAGCACCTTGCGGCGCACATCCATTTCAATGTGGAGCTGCTGGAACAGCTCTTCGGCGTCTTTGTTCATCTTGGCCCAGTCAACCAGGCCGTTTTTCTTTTTGGGCTGACGTCCAATGAAAATGTTTTCTGCGACGCTCAGACCCTGGAGAACATTCAGCTCCTGATAAATGATCGACAGTCCGAGGCGCTCTGCGTCTCTGGGATTGTGAATCTCCGCGGGTTTTCCGCAAAATTCGATCGTTCCGCAATCGCGGGTATAGGAGCCGGAAAGGATTTTCATGAGTGTGGATTTACCGGCGCCATTTTCGCCGGCAAGCGCAAGAACCTCGCCCTTCTTGACGTCAAAATCGACATGATCCAGCGCTTTGACGCCTGGGAACGTCTTACATACGTCCCGCAGCACAAGGATGTTTTCATCCATCGTTAATCTCTCCTTTAATTTGCCAAGACCGGAAAAAGGCCCCGATAGCCGGGGCCTTTTTTCATTCAGGGTTAGTTAATGCCAAGATCAGCAGCGGAAAGCTGGCCGTCCTTGCCATAGACGCCTGCGGGAGCAGACTGGAACTTTTCAAACGTTGCGCCGTTGAAGATGTACTCGCCAACTTCGTCAGCAATGGTTCTGGCCATGCCAGCCGGATCCTGCGTGACAGTTGCAAGGTACGTACCGGTGCCATTGTCGATGGCGTCCATTTCTTCCTGCTCGCCGTCATAAGCAACGATCAGCATTTCGTCTCTGCCAGCAGCTTCGGCTGCGCTGTAAGCGCCCATGCCGTGCTGTGCGGAGGTAGCGACAACCAGGTCGATCTTGTCGTAACTGGTCATAGCATCTTCAAAGTTTGCCATGGACTCTTCGCGGGAAGCGCTGTGGTACTCGTTGAGCATGTTGACAGTCACGCCAGCAGCCTCGACACCGGCCAGGATGCCGTCTCTGCGGCTGGTGGAGACTTCGTCGCCGCTGTGCAGGGCAACCGCGTCAACAGAGTCCTTGCCTTCGTTCTTCAGGTACTGGCCAGCGTAGAAGCCGCCGACATAACCTGCGTCATAGTTGACGGTACCGATACGGGTGACGAACTCGCCTTCGTCAGGAAGCGTAGAGGTGTCCATCAGGAACACAGGAATGTTCTTTTCGTTGCAGGCAAGGAATGCCTCGGACAGAGCGTCGCCGTACCAGCTCGTCAGAACCAGAGCGTCAATGCCCTTGTTGATGAGGTCCAGGCAGTTGTTCAGCTGCGTGGAAGCATCGGTAGAAGCGTTGGTGGTGATGCAGGTCCAACCCTTTTCCTCACATGCGGCCTCGAAAGCGTCGCACATCGTGACATAGAACGGATACTCGAGCGTGTACATCGAAAGGCCGATGGTCAGAGGACGCTCTTCGGTGGTCTCGGGAGTTTCCGTTTCAGCAGCGGGTTCTTCCTCAGTTGCAGTTTCTTCCGTCTTTGCAGTTTCGGTGGATTCCGTGGTGGTTTCTTCCTTGGGAGTGTCCGTGGTCTTGGATGCACATGCAACCAAACCGACCAGCATGACAGCAGCCAGCAACAGTGCGATGATCTTTTTCATGAAATCTCAATCTCCTTTTATTTTTTTTATAGCCGGTGATTCCGGTTATAAACCAAGAAGGGTTTGCCGCGCAAATGGCTCAACTGTTGTGGTTCATCCGTTGTACGACGTTCGACTGTAGCAGCTTCTTCATTCTAAAAGTTTTTTTAGATTCTGTCAACCGGAAAATTCGCCAAATCCGAGGTTATCGAATTGGTTTTGCATGTTTCTAACAACTATGTGCATCTTGCTTTAGCATTCTTGTTGCAAAATTTATATAGTTTGCACGATATGAGCCTTAAAATTTTATTGAAAATCACGTTTTATTTTTTTCCACTTGTACGACGTACAACGTATGTGATATACTCGTGTCAGGTAATCGGCTGTGGCAGCGCACAGACATTCCGTTAATACAGTTTTCAGAATGGAGATTACTTGACTATGAACGATCTTATCATTAAATCCATTGACAAAATCATCAGTGGCGATATCAACAAGGGCATCATCCCCGGCGATACCATCATCGTGCGTGACGGCAAGATTGCGCAGATCGGCTTTGAAAACGAAGTTGACAAGTCCGGCATCGAGACTGTTGTCGACGTCGACGGCCAGATTGTCTGCCCGGGCTTCATCGACTGCCACGTTCACAATACGCTCGACGACTATGCTCCGCAGCGCGGCGCTGTCGGCTGCTATGCTGACGCTTTGTACGGCGGCACCACCAGCATCGTCTCCGAAGGCGAGCAGGGCCCCGGCTGGCCCCGTTTCTATGATGACCCCATCGGCTGTAAGGCCGCTGCGATCATGTCCAAGCGTGTATTTGACCATTTCCGTCCGGGCGGAGCCATGAAGGTTCATGGCGGCGCGCTGGTTCTGGTGCACGGTCTGACCGAGCAGGACTTCAAGGAAATGCACGACGCAGGCGTGTGGCTGATTGCTGAAATCGGCGGCGGCGGCCTGTCTGACCCGGCAGAGGTTGAACCGATGCTCGAGTGGGCCAGAAAGTACGACTTCTTCTATTCTGTCCATCTGGCGCCCCCCTCCATCCCCGGTTCGTCCTGGGTCACTTCCGAGGCTATCATGAAGCTGCGCCCGAACAAGGTTGCCCATACCAACGGCGGCTCCACCGCAGTTTCCTTCGACCACATCCAGCGTCTGATGGACGAAAGCGACATTCCGCTGGAGCTGGTTGTCAACGGCAACTTTGTCAACTTCAACAAGATGATGAAGCACATGAACGCCAAGAACGAGCTCAACCGTATGGTCTTCGGCAGCGACGCGCCCACCGGCCAGGCATCTCTGCCCGGCGCAATCAACCGCGCAATCGTCAAGGCTTCCTCTCTGAACGATGTTCCGGCATGGAAGTGCATCAGCATGGCCACCGGCAACGCAGCAGACCTCTATGGTCTGAACACCGGCAAGATCGAAGTCGGCCGTGAGGCTGACCTGCAGGTCATCGACTGCCCGCCGGGATCCTGCGGCACCGACGCCCTGAAGGCCATTGAGTGCGGCGACCCGTTCGGCAACTCCATGGTCATCGTCGACGGCAGAATCATCGCCTTCCGCGGCCACGATTCCCGCCCGACCGCCCGTTACTGCTATGTCAACGGTCAGAAGGACTTCGTCTCCGGCATCACCGAGCACCTGTTCTTCCCGCCGCAGCCCGGCAGACATTACGAGGGCATGAGCGCACAGACCGGCTTCAAGCACAAATAATTCCGTCCTCTTCAGTCTCCGGGCGATTCGCTCGGAGACCTTTTTACCTGTGTGAAATTCTATATAAATTAGGAGTGGATAAACATGTTCAAACGACTCAGCGAGCTCCCGTGGTCCGATATCGAAGCGCTTGACCGCAAGCACCTTGCCTATGTGCTCCCGATCGGCTCCACGGAGCAGCATGGCCGTCATCTGCCGGTCGGCACGGACGATCTTATTTTGCAGACCTCCCTAGACGGCCTGGAAAAGCATCTTGACATGCGCAACACGTTCCTGCGTCTTCCTGCCCTGCACTATGGCAACAGCTTTGAGCATCTGGACTTTGCCGGCACCATGACGCTGCGCACAACGACGATTCTCGCCGTAATCGAGGACCTTCTGTTCTGCATGAAAAAGCATGGCGTAAAGTATCTCGTCATTGTCAACTCTCATGGCGGTAACGCACCGATTCTGCATGCGCAGTCGCAGGAATGGGAGCAGCTTTTCGGCATTCGGATTTTTAACATCGACTATTTTGGATCCGACTTTTTTGCCGGCGCGCAGGAATTTCTCGAAACGCCCGTCAATCTCGACATTCACGGCGGCGAAATTGAAACATCCTACTTTGAACATGTGATGCCGGACCTCATTCATACCGACCGGCTCAGCCCGGAAAAGGACGTTCTGTGCGGTCTGAAGGATTATTACTACGGCTGGCTCTCGCGCGACCTGTCGGAAAACAACGGTCTGATCGGCGGCGCATCGAGAAGCACGCAGGAAACCGGCGAAAAGCTCTGGAACTATATGCAGGAAAAGCTCGCGTTCTATTTCCACCAGTTCGACGACGAGCTGGACGCAGCAAGCAACTGATTGACATTTCATAAGGAGGATTCTGACAATGCCCTTGCAGCCCTTTAAAGCAACCGTTCCCCAGGATGGAAAGAGCTGGTGGCTTCGGCTCGGTAAAGAAAACCTTCCCGATAAGTTTATTTTCACCCTGCTTCTGGACATGCAGCCCGAGCATTTTCTGCATCGCATGCAGGATGTGCAGATTCTGAGCCAGTTCGGCGAATACACCGTCTACAGCGGTGTGTTTGAGGGCGAGCGCCTTGGTCTTCTGTACCACGGAAGCGGCTCGTTCTCCGTCTCGACGGCCATCGACGAGCTTGCCATGCTCGGCGCAAAGGCGATTTTGCGCGTCGGCAATTCCGGCGGCATGCGCAGCGACCTGCGCGTCGGCGATATCGTCGTCTGCTCCGGCGGCATCCGGGAAGACCGCGTCACGCTGGACTACGTTCCCCTGGAGTATCCGGCCATTCCGAGCCGCAAGATGGTACAGGCCGAAATTGAAGCCTGTGAATCGCTCGGCGTTGCCTACAAGGAGGGCCTGACGCTCTCCGCCGGTACCATGTATCCCGGCAGCGGCTTTGAAACCGCGCGCGGCGTTCTGGATCAGAGCGTGCTCGACCGCGTTCATCTGTGGAAAAAGGTCGGCGCGGCAAACGTCGACATTGAAACAACCACCGTTCTGACGATGACGCGCCTTTACGACATGCACGGCGGCGCGCTGCTCGGCATCGGCAACGACACAAGCTCCGGCGAAGGAGAATTTCTGGACGAGGCCGTCATCGACCGCATGGCGCACCTGGGTCTGAAAACCCTGCACAATTTAAAAATCTGACAACGCAAAAGCGCCCGAAGCAAATAGCTTCGGGCGCTGTTCGCTAATCTCATAGAGTTTTGCCCCGCAGGGCGAAATAAAATCTGAATTTATGTTATCCGGTGGCTTCGCCGACTGGAAACATATTGCTCGCCTTGCAAGTGTGAGCCTTTTGCGCGCAATGCAAAAGGCTTGCGCGCAGTCGAGATGCAGCTTTTTGGAAAGATATGCCCGAAGCCGGATGGCTTCGGGCGCTTGTCTTACAGATTTTCCGGAGACCAGAACTCCAGGCCCCGCGCTTTCTTCTCTTCATCGATCTTATGCAGGTTGGCAAGACCCTCGAACACGATATCAATCGCATGGTCCTGTCCGTCGCCTGCCGTAAAGCCTTCGTTGGTGAAAACGTTGTTGTCCACCGAAATGACGGCGCCGCCGCGGCGGCCAAAGAGGCTGCAAAGCGTGACAATCGCCGCAGATTCACGGTCACAGTACATGACGCCCGCGCGGTTATAGTAGTCGACGATGTTCAGATGCTCGTCCTGGAAATAGCTGCCTACGGACGGATGGCCGGTCGAGAGATACTCACTGTCCTGCGAGCGGCCGACGCCGACGCGGTAGCGGTACTTGAGGTCTTCCGCCGCCTTCACAAACGACGTCACCAGCTCATAGCTGCAAACGGCCGGATAGTTGGGCGTCACATAGGCCTTCGTCATGCCCTCGTCGCGCACAACGCCACTGGCGATGACCACATCGCCCGAGTGCAGCTTTTCACTGATCGCCATGCCGCCGCCAAGGCGCAGGAAGGTGTTGGCCTTGCTGTTCTGCATGAACTCCACGAGAATCAGCTCCGCTTCCGGGCTGCCACTGCCGCCGGAGACAATGCTGATATGCGCGCCCTTGTAGTAGCCGGAATACGTCGTAAACATACCGGACTGTCCGGCAAGCACGCGGTTTTCCAGACGGCGGCTCAGAAGCTCCGCGGGGTCTCCTCCATAATCGAGCAGCGGATCGCGGACCGTCATGATGACATAGTCGCCGACAAGATCGCCATCGATCTTCGTCAGAGCCGGCTTGCCGCCGATGACGAAGCCGCCGGGTGCGAGCTGATCTGCATAGTCATATTTGGAAATAATTTTCTGAAATTTGGGTTCCATTTTTGTTTCCTCCCATCTTCAATTAAAGAACAACGTCAACCTTGCTGCCGCGAACCGTCGGCAGGCCATCTTCCTGATACACGCCCGCGTGGCCGTGCATATAAATATCGCTTGCGCGCAGCGGCATAACGGACGACAGATACGTCATGATGCAGGCAAAGACCAGCGAAATGAGGCTCTCGCTGACGCTCTTTTTCAGGCACAGCGATCTGACGCCCGGCTCGTCCGCCGCCACGGCCTCGTCGTCTGTGATGACCAGCACCGGCCGCTCCAGCTTTTGCAGCACAAACAGAATTTCCTTTGCCCGCGAGAGGCACCGGCCCTTCGACGGAACCAGAAGCACCGACGGAAGCCGGTGCGTATCCACGCTGAAGAACGTCTGATGCGCAAACTCTTCAATGTCCTGCGACAAGACGCTGTAGCCCTGCGCCTCCAGCACCTTGGAAACGCCGAAGTCTGCCGCGCCGCGGCACGGGCCCGCGCCAAAAAACTCCATGCGCTCGCATTTGCTGCAAAGATCTGCAAACTCCCGCAGAACCGCGTCTCCGCGCGTGAACGCATCTTCAATCACATCAGGCAGCTGCTGCAATTCCTGCTCCACCGCCGCGGCCTCGTCCTTTGTCATGGTGCCGCGCACCTGCGCCATATGCAGCGCAAACAGATAAAGACCCACAACCGGCAGCGCAAAGCTGCGGATGCCGGGAACCGGAATGGGCGAGGGCTCAAATGCAGGAACCGGCGCATGCAGAATGTAATCCACCGCTTTTCCCACGCGCGAGTTGGGCTTTGCCGTGATGGCCATGCTGATGGTGCCGGCCGCGTGCATCGCCATGGAAGCCTCTACGCTTCTGGCCGCTTCGCCGCTGTTGGAAATGCAGATTGTAAGCGTGCGCGCTGCGCGCGTCCGGTCCAGGCACGGCGCTGCATACCTGGACGCCTGCATCGCGTTGAGAGGATATGCCGGAACGCCTGCGTACTCCCAGAACGACTGCGCTGCGCATACAGCTGCGTTCAAAGAGTCGCCGCTTCCGTAGATATAAATACAGTCAATGTTCCGGATAATTTCATCGCTCAGAACGCTCTGTGCCTGCGCACGCAGCGGCGCGATCACTTCCCGGATCAGAGAAGGGTAGGAAAGCGTCTCTTTGAGCATGTAGTTTTCTGCCATCATGTCGTCCTCCCTCAGATTCTGGTGGCCGGGAGCGCGGCAAGGCGCGCTTCTGCCTGCTTGCGGAACGCCGCGTCCATGAGAGGCGGCACGCCCCACTGCTCAATGATGAACGACGCGGAAACAGCCGCGCAGCGCGCAGCGTAGGCGATATCGCCCTCGGACTCACAATAGCCGACCAGGAAGCCGCCCGTAGAGGAATTGCCGCCGCCGGTCACGTCCACCACATTGGCAGGCGCCGCTGGAATCTCCCAGACTGCGCCGTCCTTGGCTGCCAGCGCGCCCTTTGCGCCCATGCGCAGAATTACGTTATCTGCATGCATCTGCCGCAGCACGTCCACCACACGCAGAGGCTCTGTTTCGCCGGTGATGCGCTTTCCCTCAGTCAGGTTCAAAGAGAACAGGTCCACATAGCTGAGCCGGTCTGCAATCGCGTCCTTGCACTCGTGCACCGCCGCGTTGCCCGCAATCTCCCAGCAGGAAATCCCGGAGTAGGAGCCGAGCCAGTTTTTCGCCTGCTCCCAGTACGGCTCATCCACGTCCTTGAAAAAATACATGCCCTTTGCTGTCCGGTAGCGCTCTGGAATATCCGTAAACCGGGAGAGCATCTCATAGTGGCTGCCGCAGCCGGGCAGCAGGAGCTCTTCGCGCTCGCCGTCTTCAAAGTAGTGAATTTTTGCGTGGCAGGTGTTCTTCTCTTTGAGCACCGTTGCCATATCGATCTGGTTGTCCCGGAACCACTTGCTGTACGTTTCCTCAAAGTCTGGTCCAATCAGGCAGCAAAAGCCCACCTGATCCGACCACACGCGCGTGCCGGCAACCGTGTAGGTTCCGCCGCCAAGCTGGTTCAGCTTTGTCGCACCCCACGGGAAATACACATCATCAATGATCATCTGCGTCAGTGTAAAATACTGCGTCTGATTCATAACTGTCTCCTTTCCGTCAACTCATTAGACGAACGACATTATACGATATAATTTTATTCGATTTGCAATCCACTGTCAACGATATTCCAGATAGCACACGTCAAAAATAGGACTATAATTTTGTGGATTCTGCCTATTTCTTTTTTCAGCCGCAGCGCCGGGCCTCTTTTAACTTGCTTTTCAAAAGAACGGGTGTTAGTATAATGTCGTACAACTAAACAGTTGCGGTTTTAAGAGGAGGTAAACAATGGATTCTTACGAACGTGTACTCGGCTGCTTCTATGGCGCCGCGATCGGCGACGCGATGGGCGCCGCGACCGAAACCATGACGCCGCAGATGATTCTGGACCGCTACGGTGCCTATGTCGACCAGCTCCTCGCGCCCGGCGACGGAACCTTTGGGGCAGGCTGCCCGGCCGGCTTCGTCACGGACGATTTTTCCCTGGCTTATTTTACGGCGCTGGAAATTCTCAAGGCTCCAGACGGCCCCATCAGCGACAAGACGGCGCAGGACGCGCTGCTCAACTGGTCGGCCCACCCGGAGTACTTCTGCTTTGCAGGGCCCAGCACCAGCGTCGCCATCAAAAAGATTCTCGGAGAGCCGGTTCCCCAGCCTCCCGTCGTTCTGGCCTGCGACAACTCCCGCGCCTCCAACGGCTCGGCCATGAAAATTTTCCCTGCCGGACTGAAAAATCCCGGCCATCCGGAACGCGCCGTCCAGGACGCAATCACGCTCTGCAAGCCAACGCATGACAATGCCGCCTCTCTTTCTGCGGCCTGCGCCATCGCGGCCGTCAGCGCTGCCGTAACCGGCGCAAGCCTTCCGGAGGTATTTGACGCAGGCTTCTACGGCGCGCGCGAAGGCGCCCGGCACGGAAAGCCCGTCTCTGTTGCCAGTGTGGAAAAGCGGATGGAGCTTGCCATTTCCATCGCCCGCAAGGGTCTTGGCTGGGAACACACGATGCTGGAGCTCGGCGACGTCATCGGCGCAGGTCTGAGCGCAAATGAAGCGGTTCCCTGTGTGTTCGGCATTCTGGCCGCCACTGATGCAGATGCCCTGTCCGCCATCAAGATGGGCGTCAACATCGGAAACGACACCGATACCATCGCCACCATGGTCGGCGCAATTGCCGGCGCAATGCACGGCGCGTCCGTTTTCCCAGAAGAAATGTGCAAAACCGTCGTGTCCGTCAACAAGATGGACATTCCTGCCGCGGCGAAAGCCTTTACGGAGGTGTTTTACGGATGAGCAAGCCATATCTTGTCGCACTCGGTACCGCGTGCTTCGATGAATACTACAGCGCAGACTCCTGGGTTTCCGAAGGCGATAAGCTTCTGGTCCACCCTATGGAGAAAAAGGCCGGCGGCATGGTCGCAAACGCGGCCAGCGTCATGGCAGGCTACGGAAACTCCGTCTATCTCGTCGACTTCATGAACGGCGGCGCAAGCAACCAGGAGCTCAAGGAAAACCTGGCGTCCTTCGGCCTGAACACCTCGCACATTGTCACAGACGACCGTCTGCCGGATGCAAAGTGCATCATCGTCCTGACGCCGAAGGAGCGGACCATTTTTGTCCTCGACTTCCCGCGCCCCAAGCGCGTTCTGCCGCCTCAGACGCAGGCGCTTCTGGAAAACGCCGCATACATCTACACAACGATGGCCGAAATCCGCCGCTTTGAAAACTATGAAGCGCTGCTTGACAGCTGGCGCGGTGCAGGCGCGAAGATCGTCTTCGATCTGGAATCGACCACCTTTGAAGATTCGTCCGATGTGCTGTTCTCGAAGGCAGACGTACTGCTTTTCAACGACATTGGTCTTGAAAAATACGCGGCCGGACGCGATCCGGACGCCTGCATTCAGGCGCTTCTGGACGACGGCTGCACTGCCGTTGTCACAACGCTCGGCGCTGACGGGTGCGACTGCTGTACGAAAGACTGCCATGTGCGCCTGCCGGGGCACAAGGTCTCCGTGGTCGACACGACCGGCGCGGGCGATACGTTTAACGCAAGCTTTACCCACTGCCTGCTGCACGGCATGGATCCGGAATCCGCCGCAAAATTTTCCAACGCAGCCGCGGCCCGCGCTGTGACCATTCTCGGTCCGCGCGGCGGCGTTGCACCGGTTTCGGAAGTAGAAGCGTTTCTTGCGCAACATCAATAAAGAAAGGGAGATATCTATGGCTACAACAAAACCGATTTCCATCAAAGACTTTGACTTTACTCCGTATGGCCGCTACTGGGACCTGCACAAAGAGCGCGGCGTCAAAACAGAAAAATACGAGGCGTATATGACCATCGATCCTCCCGTGGAGCGGGCGCTGCGCTTCGGTCTGACCGTCTGCGACAATGGCGACACCTTTGAGGTAGACTCCATGGAGCGCCATATGTCAACCGAAGAGGTTCTCTTTGCCGGCGACAAGCCCATCATTCTGAGCATCGCCAACAGTGATCCCTACGGCATGCCGCAGGCGAAGGACGTTGTTTCGCTTCTGATGGAGCCGGGCGATCTGGTCGTCATGAAGCGCGGCATCTGGCACGACGCCTGTCATGCCGTCGAGGGCCACGCGCAGTACTATTTTCTGTCCTATAGCAACGGCGATCCCGACGAGACCGCCTGGAAGCAGATTCAGCCTGCCGCCGTGCAGGTTGCACTTTGAGAGGAGGCCGTCTACAATGAAACAGGTAAAAGCCATTCATGCCACCCCGGAAAACTTCAAGGACTTCGGCGTCGTCACGCGCCTGACCGACAACGACTGCTTCCAGGGCGAGGGCTGGAAATGCTGGATGACAGACGATGTGTGTATGGATCAGCCTGCGCACTTTGGCATGACCTATGTCAAAACCTATCCGCCCTATGAGGTTGCTTCCATGGAGCGCCACACGAAGACGAAAGAGCTGATGGTCTGTGGCGAGGACCGCCCGATTGTCGTGGCGCTTGCCAATACCGACCCGTCCGGCCACGCCCACGCTGAGGACGTGCGCGCCTTCATCATTGAGCCGGGCGAGATTCTGGTCATCAACAAGGGCATCTGGCACGACGCCTGCCGCGCGCTCGATGCACCGACCTTCTATTATTTTCTGTCTCTGGAGACGGACGAGCCTGCCGTTTTCCAGCCGCTCGACGGCGGCCCGGTGGAAATCGTACTGTAAGCAAAAAGGAGAACGCCATGAAAACGCTGCTTATCAAAAACATTTCTCAGCTCGTCTCGTGTGACGACGCCGACACCGTCTATCAGAACGTCGACCTCTATGCAGAAGACGGCGTCATCCGCGCCATCGGCCCAAATCTCGACAAGACCGCCGATGAGACCATTGACGCGAGCCACATGCTCTGCTATCCAGGTCTGATCAACACGCACCATCATCTGTACCAGCAGTTCTCCCGCAACCTGCCGCAGGTGCAGAACATGGAGCTGTTCGACTGGCTCAAGACGCTCTATGAAATCTGGAAAAACCTTGACACCAACGTCATCCGCCTGTCGAGCCTGACGGGCATGGGTGAGCTTATGAAGCACGGCTGCACAACCTGCTTCGATCACCACTATGTCTTCCCGGCTGGCTCCGGCGACCTTATCGGCACGCAGTTTGAGGCTGCCTCTGAGCTCGGCATCCGCATGCACTGCTCGCGCGGCTCGATGGATCTGTCCGTCAAGGACGGCGGCCTTCCCCCCGATTCCGTGGTGCAGACAGTAGACGAAATTATGAAGGACTCCGCGCGCCTGATCGAAACCTATCATGATGCTTCCTTCGGCTCCATGCGCCAGGTGGCGCTGGCTCCCTGCTCGCCGTTTTCTGTTTCGGCCGAGCTCCTGCGCCAGAGCGCCATTCTCGCCCGGCAGTACCATGTCCGGCTGCATACGCACCTGTGCGAGACCAAGGACGAAGAAAACTACATGCTCGAGCGCGAAGGCATGCGCCCGCTGGCGTTCATGCAGACGCTCGGCTGGGTCGGTCCGGACGTGTGGTACGCACACGGCATTCATTTCAACACCGAAGAGCTCAAGCTTCTCGCTGAAACCGGCACCGGCGTCTGCCACTGCCCGATTTCCAACATGAAACTTGCCTCCGGCATTGCCCGGATTCCGGAAATGCTCAAGCTCGGCGTGCCGGTCGGTCTGGGTGTGGACGGCTCCGCATCCAACGACGGCTCGAGCCTGATGGAAGAGCTCCGCGTGGCATTCCTGCTGCACCGGCTCAATTCCAGCCGCGAAGCGCCCTCCGGCTACGATTTCCTGAAGATGGCCACGTGCGGCAGCGCAAAGCTTCTCGGCCGCGATGACATCGGAAGCCTTGCCACCGGCAAGTGCTGCGATCTGTTCCTGATCGACAGCCGCAGAATGGAGCTCACCGGCGCCTGCTATGATCCCAAGTCCGTTCTGGCGACCGTCGGCGTCCGTGGTCCTGTCGACTACACCGTGGTGCACGGCAACGTCACCGTCAAGCAGGGCCGCCTTGCCACCATCGACGAAGAAAAGACCGCCCGCGACGCGCAGGCTGTCTGTGACAAATATCTCAACATGTAACACCTGCAAACCGGACGGTGCTGCTGCTCCGTCCGGTTTTTGTGTTCGCAGAAGAAAGTTGGACCGCTATGAAAAAGAAATTGTCCATGTTATACATTTTGCTCGCCGGCTCCCTCTGGGGAAGCATGGGCGTCTATGTGCGCAAAATGAACGCCTACGGGCTGAGCGCCCTGGAAATTGTTCAGATCCGGATCACGTTGAGCCTGATTTTTGTCGGGGTGTATCTGCTGCTGTTCCACAGGGAATACCTGAAAATCCGCCTGAAGGACCTCTGGTGCTTCATTGGAACAGGGCTTGTCAGCCAGCTGGCCTTTTCCTGGTTCGACTTTACCGGCATGACCATCACAAGCCTCAGCGTCATGAGCGTTCTGCTGGCAACCGCGCCGATTTTCGTCATGCTTCTGAGTCTGATTCTGTTCCATGAGAAGCTGACGCGCCGGAAGGTTCTGGCCCTTCTGATCACCTTTTCCGGCTGCTTCCTGGTCTCCGGCATCGGTACGGCCGCGCAGGCTCCGCTCAAAGGCATTTTGTTCGGTCTGGCCTCCGGCTTTACCTATGCGCTCTATTCCATTTTCAGCCGTTATGCCCTGCAAAAGGGCTATTCCTCCTGGACCATCAACTTCTATACCTACCTCACCTGCTCGGTGGGCTGCGCCTTTTTGTGCGACTGGAAGCTGATTGGCCAAGCGGTAACGCTTGGCACCTCTGCCGTTGCCTGGATGATCGCCATGGCGTTTTTTACCTGCTTCCTCGCCTTTATTCTCTATACCAAGGGTCTGGAGCAAGTAGAGTCCAGTCAGGCCTCCATCCTTGCCTCCGTTGAACCGATCGTAGCAACGATTCTCGGTGCCATCTGCTTCCAGGAATACATCACCGTTTCCGGCATCATCGGCATCGCGCTGTTCCTGGTTGGCCTGTTTGTCCTGATTTACAAACAGTAACGCCGCTTATAAAGGAAAACAGCTGTCCCTTTCAAGGGGCAGCTGCTTTTTTCAGATATAGTGTCCCGTTACGCTCTGCTTGCAGCGCCTTACTTCCTCCGGCGTGCCGCTGACAACAATTCTTCCGCCGTCATTTCCGCCGCCGGGTCCCATGTCGATCACAAAATCCGCGTTGCGGATCAGGTCCAGATCGTGCTCGATGACAAGAACCGTTGCATCGCTGGCAATGAGCCGCTGGAATACAGAAAGAAGCGTCTGCACATCAAGCGGGTGCAGACCGATGGTTGGCTCGTCGAAGACAAAAACGGTGTCCTCCTGTCCCTTGCCCATCTCGCTTGCAAGCTTCAGCCGCTGCGCCTCGCCGCCGGACGAGCTCGGCGTGGCTTCCCCGAGCGTCAGATAGCCAAGACCAAGACCGCAAAGCGTTTGCAGCCGCCTTTGCACAAGGCTCAGATCCTGACAGGCCTCCTTCGCCTGCTCCACGCTCATTTCCATCAGCGCCGGGAGCGTCTGACGCACGCCGTCCTTACGCTCGCGCGCCACCATCGACGCTTCCCTGCAATAGCGTGAGCCGCCGCAGTCCGGGCAGACGATCTCCACATCGGGCAGGAACTGAATATCCAGACTGATGGAGCCCGTGCCGTCGCAGGTGGGGCAGCGCAGCTTGCTCCTCCCGAATGGGAGGATTTTTCCCGCCGCGGCGGGGCTTCTCTGCGTTGGGTCGGCGTATTGTATCCGCATTTTTCTGCGTTGCCCGCACGTCGGTGCAACGTGGGCTTTTGCACCGCTTCCGCGCACACACTCGCTGTCGGGGCAGAAAGCCGCACACAGCGGCAACACGCGGCTCACGGCGTGTTGCGGGCGTTCGGCACACCCGCAGGGTCGATAGGG
>ENA-OURS01001278-OURS01001278.1-human-gut-metagenome-genome-assembly--contig:-NODE-1278-length-22465-cov-4.666176_pt1 | contig 22465 bp, 17 predicted proteins | sample MGYA00242109_ERZ509010 | MGnify/ENA primary metagenome ERZ509010 (study PRJEB26280, sample SAMEA2338774) | human gut metagenome | biome: human gut; feature: human-associated habitat; material: faeces... | reverse complement strand
CTGAATACTACTTCGTGTTCCCAGAAGCTCGGTCATTTATGGCCGAGTAGTTCACAAACAGTGCGATAAACTGGAAGTTGTCAATTACTCTTTGCCTCAGCGTAACGTTCCTTTCCCCACCAATTCGGCATAAGTTCTTTTAATGTTACGGTTTCTCTTTTTTCATAATTGACCATGATTTCCATATCTTCGTTCGCTTCATTTAATTGATAAAAGAATTCCTGACAAGCACCACAAGGCATACCGCTCTCACCTCCGTTTGGCGCACTGTCACGGAACGCTATAAATCTTTTCATTCTTGTCTGACCACTGTTAGCATACATATTCAGTGCGGCAAGTCTATCGGCACAAATATTCATCACTCCGCAGCAGCTTTCAATGCAGAATCCCGTATAGATATCTCCGTTTTCAGCTTCTATTGCACAAACTACATTGTGCGCATATATAAAGGGAGATACTTCCTCTGGATGATATTGTTCTTTCGCCTTTTCATACATTCTTTCCCAAATATCCATTTGATTTTCCTCCATAAATTCCGATTTGTTAAATTCATATCCGCATTGTAGCATAAAAATAACGACACTGTATATCACCTTCGTAACATACAGTGTCGTTACTTTTATTTTCTTCGATACACCAAACAAAACATATTCCTGTATACGATAATATCATATACAGAGTTCGACTTGTTCGGCTTTAGTGGGCGTGCCCGTAATCGATGACCGGCTTTTGCGGGCAGATCTCAGAAATCAACGTATTGCTCGTAAGACAGTCTTGATGCATCGATTAAGCAGGGGATGCGCAGCACTGCATTTGACAAAAAGTCAGCCAGACTAAAAAATGCCGGACAAAGTCAGTCGCAAGCGACATCCTTTGTTCGGCATTTTATTTAATTCAAGGAGAAACCGTAACCCGCTCTCTTTTATTTGACGGTTCTATGCGCGTTCTTTAATGACCAGCTCGCCGTCGTTCATTTCAGCTTCGAGATGCTTGGCGTCGAGATTGTCGAGGTAAAAATCCGTAACCTTGTCTCTGATCTGCTGTTCGATGACGCGACGGAGCGGACGAGCGCCCATTGCTTCATCGTAGCCTTCTTCAATCAGGTAGTCCTTTGCTTCATCGGATACGGTCAGATCAATACCTTTCTTGGCAAGGGTCTTGTTGACGTCATCCAGCATCAGCTCAACGATGTCTTTGAGATTGTCCTTCGTGAGGTGAGAGAATTCAATGACGGCGTTGAAACGATTGAGAAATTCAGGGCGGAAGTACGGGACGAGACGTTTCATGATATCTTCGTCCTGCTTGTCGTTTCCTGTCAGGCTTTCGTTGCCGAACCCTGCATTTGACGTGGCGATGATGACCGTGTTCTTGAAGTTGATGGTGTTTCCCTGACCGTCAGTCAGACGGCCGTCGTCAAGAACCTGCAGCAGCAAAGTGATTACCTGCGGATCGGCTTTTTCGATTTCATCAAGCAAGACGATCGAATATGGGTTGCGACGGACTCGTTCGGTCAGCGTGTTGTTGTTGTCATCATATCCGACATAGCCAGCGGTCGTTCCGATCAGCTTTGAAACTGCGGTTCGATCGGAGTATTCGGACATGTCGAGTCTGATGATCGCATCCTTTTTGCCAAACATGTCAAGCGCAAGCTGTTTTGCAAGTTCGGTCTTGCCGACACCCGTTGGTCCGACGAACAGGAAACTGCCAATCGGTCTGTTTCCTTCATCAAAGCCGGCACGATTGCGGCGAATGGCTCTGGCAACGGCTTTGACGGCTTCATCTTGTCCGATGACTTTGCCTCTTAAGCGATCGCCAATGCCTTTCAGACGCTCGATGTCGCTTGCTCCCATCTTGGAAACTGGGATGCCCGTCAAGCGCTCAACGGACTTGGCCACGTCGTTGATCGTTGCTTCGACCTTTTGAGATTCTGATTGATTGTCGATTTTTGCTTGAAGTTCTTTGATTTTGTCTTTGGCTTCCTGCGCTGTTTTGAAATCTTCCTTGGTTGCGGCCTCATCTTGTTTTTGACGTTCTTTTTCGATTTCTTCTTCCAACGCTTTGACGTCAGTCACGGGATGCTTGGCCGCAAGGTGAGCCGCGGTCATGTCGATCAAATCGATGGCTTTGTCAGGCAAGGAGCGTTGGGGAATATATTGAATCGAGTAGTCGACGGCAGCTTTGAGGACGCTGTCCGGCAAAACGACGTTATGGTGCTTTTCATACAGAGTTCTGATTCCCTGGAGAATCTTGAACGTATCTTCTGTGCTTGGAGCCTTGACCTGAACTTCATTGAAACGCCGTGCCAATGCTGCATTCTTCATGATCGTATTGCGATACTCGTCTTGTGTCGTTGCACCGATGACGCTGATCTCGCCGCGCGAAAGGGCGGGCTTCAAAATATCGGCCAGTCCCTTCGAACCGTTGCCGTCACCGGCAGAGCCGGCACCTAGAATCTGGTGAATCTCATCGAAGAACAAGATGACATTGCCGGCATCCTTGACTTCTTTGACGAGTTTTTGAATGTTTTCTTCGAAGCTTCCACGATATTGAGTACCGGCTTCAAGAGATGAAATATCGATGCTGATGATTTCCTTGTTCTTGATCGCATTCGGCACGTCGCCGTGGACGATGGCTTGTGCCAGTCCTTCAACGACGGCTGTCTTGCCGACGCCGGCGTCTCCGACAAGGACGGGGTTGTTCTTTGTTCTGCGTGAGAGAATTTCAGCGGTTTCTTGAATCTCCTTGTTGCGTCCGATAACCGGATCGAGCTGATTATCGCGCGCTTCTTGCGTCAAGTTTCGACCAAGTTTTGCCAAAATTCCGTTTTCGGGTTGTTTTACCGTATTTTTTGTTTGCATGTTATTTTGCGGCAGCTTTCCTGTCTGACGATACTGTTGAAATTCTTCAGGCGTTACTTCGCGGCCATTGATCAGATAGCGACTGCTCTCTGAGTTAAATCCGTTCATTTCGCCCATTAATTGATTGAAAATGTCATCCATGCTGCTTGAAAATGGATCTGATGAAAATCTAGCCATAATACATACCTCATTTCTTTTGTGACTCTTTCGCACAAAAAAGCTCAAATCAGAAAACCGGCGGCGACTGACAAGAGCTTAGTGCGGGCTATAAAGTTAGTCATCATCCGACAAGTAGCTTTCTTCCAATTCGCGAAGAACTTCCCACATCGATTGCTGCGATGCTTGTGCCAACGCATCCAGATCCCGAAGGTTCAGCGAGGTTGCGCTGGTCTGCTGCTTGTTGAATGACTTATGCAGGGTGGTGTACCCGTAGCCCGACTTCTTTGCCACTTTGTAGATCGTCAATTTCTTGGCGGACAAGTAGGCTTTGATGTCGATTCTCATTGGACCTCACCTCTACGTTTTTTATTATATCACATTTGTGATATAACACAAGTGTGAAATACTTTTTTTTGAAAAAATTTTTTCACTGGGAGGTGCTGGACGAATTATTGCATTCGGCATTAAATTTTGCCCATTTTTGCTAAATGCAGTGCTTCGCATCGCCTGTTGATCATGCGTCAAGATCAAGATGGGCTTACGGGCAAAACGTCGATTTCTGAGATTTGCCCGTAAAAGGCATACCCCGGTTACGGGCAAAACGTCGATTTCTGAGATTTGCCCGTAAAAGGCAGCCCCCGGTTACGGGCAAAGCTGGCATTTTCGCAAATCATCCGGCGCTGCATAAAAAAGCCCGGATAATCTGCAGTTAATTGCAAATCATCCGGGATTTTAGTTTTCCCAGTCTTTTTGGCTAAAATTTAGATTACGGGTCTTCTCGTGAATTTTGGAATCATTTTGTCGAAATCATATGTTGCCAATTGTTCAAGCCCGTCTTTTGAAACGTCGAAGTATGCGGTCAAAGCCTGGGCAATCATCAGATTGACTTCTTTTTCCGGATCGAACTGAACGACGGCGACCGGAGTGCGAGTGCCGTATGCGAAGCCGATTTCGAAAGCGGTGCCTGAGTCCGGTTCGTTTTCCTTTGTTTCTTCCATTTTATAGTCGACGATCGCAACAACGAGGTCGGCCGCAGAAATTTGTGAAGCATCGAGCTGGAAGGTTGCTTTTTGCCATTCGAAACTGCCGAATTCTGCTTCCTGATATTCATGTTCGTGCGGGATGAAAATTTTTTCCGAATCGATCGTCTTGTTTTTGACAAGTGCTTCTTTGACTTGATAGATGCGTTCTTTTTGCTTATCGCTGAAAAATGGCGATGCCAAATATACGGATTTCATTTAAATTCTCCTTACATTGCAATTTAATGTTAGTTTATCATTGCGCAAAAATATTTTGCAACCCTTTTTATGGTTGATGGAATGCGTTCTCTATATCTTGTGCCATGCTGTGAAACAAACCACTAGATGTGCTTTATTTTTAAACGAAATGAGTGTATGATTGAAAGAGCGCCATGTGCGATTGCTTATGAAATGCAGAGCACTGCATTTAAGCTACAGAAAGGATGCATCTACTATTTTGATTACATTATCAGGAATTATCGGTTCCGGAAAATCCAGTTTGACGGAAATCCTGTCAAAGGAACTTGGAACAAAGGCATATTATGAACCCGTTGAAGATAATCCGGTGCTGCCGATTTTTTACAAGGGCAACGAAATTGCGGCCAAAAAACGCGCGGCCGGTGAGAAAGATGCGACGAATCCGTATGCCTACCTTTTACAAACATACTTTTTGAATCGTCGCTTTGCGATGATCAAAGAAGCCATGAAAAACGACAACAATATTTTGGATCGGTCGATTTATGAAGACGAAATCTTCATGAAGATGAATACCGAGATGGGAAATGCGACCAAGGTCGAGTATGACATCTACAAGAGTCTTTTGAACAACATGATGGAAGAACTGCCGTATGCTGCGCATAAGAAGTCGCCGGATCTCATGATTACGATTAAAGTTTCATACGAAACGATGATCAAGCGAATCATCAAGCGCGGTCGAGATTACGAACAGATCGAAAAAGATCCTTCGCTTGTTGATTATTACCATCGTCTGCTCAGCCATTATGACGATTGGATGGACGAATATGACGAATCTCCGCTGTTGATCATCGATGGCGATAAGTATGATTTTGTTGCCGACGTCAAAGATCGCGTGAAGATTCTGGAAACGATCGAAGACAAGCTTTATGATCTTGGCAATTTGGAGCAGACAAAAGTAGATGAATTGCGCAAAGCTCATCTCGAAATATTGAAGCAGCAATAAAATTCTGCATTTGACGAAAAAGTGAAAAGGCTTGCAAATTCTTATGTTTAGGGCTATTATAAATATAAAGTGATATATAGGAAGAAAGGCAGGGTGATTCATATGTCATGCGAATATGAAAAGATTTTGGTTGCGATTGACGGATCAAAAGGCGGAGAAGTTGCTTTAAAAGAAGCCATCGAAGTTGCCAAGCGCAACGGTGCACATCTGGACGTGTTGAGGGTCATGGATCTTAACTCGCTTGAATACGGCGGAGCAGGAATTGCGCTTGACGGCGAGCAAATTTACGAGATTGAACACGATAGCGAAGAATATTTGCTTGAGCTGCGCAGAAAAGCAATTCAGGAAGCAGGACTCAAGCCGGAACAAATCAGGGTTCACCTGCGTTTCGGCAATCCTAAGCTGGTTATCGTTGAAGATTTCCAACCCGAATATGAAAATGATCTGATTATTGTCGGTTCAACCGGCAAGAACTTTTTGCAAAGACTGGTCGTTGGCTCTGTTGCGGCATACGTAATTCGTTCGGCCAGATGCGACGTGCTGGTTGCGCGTACAAAAGAAGAAGACGTTAAAGAATAGGAATATTGATTTTAGTCAAAAAAGGCAGTCGAGCCCCAAACAAGGGCCCGATTGCCTTTTTGTCATTCGTTTTTTATTCCATGATCTTAAAAGGTGCCATGGAGTACGTTCAAAATGTGATTCATTGATATTTGCCCGCAATCATTCATCTTTTGAGCGGTTCATCTGCCAAAAGGGCACCTGTTTTTATGATTTGATCATATCTGATTGCTTCAATTCATATGTCGTTACGGCGTTTGCAAAAAAGAGGCCGGAACCATTTTCCGGCCTCTTAGAGATTGAGGATTATGTTTTGCTGAATCAGATAACTGCTTTTGGCAGGCTCGCTGACTCAGCAAGCGAAGAGTTATGTCGTAAATCAGATAACCTGAAGTTTAAGCTGATTTTCTCCGATCAGGTTGGCCCGTTTCATGAACAGGTAAACGAAAACGGAAATTGCCGCTGGCAAGACCACACCAGTAAACATGTAGACCGCAAATGGTCCAACGCCTTTGGCAGCATATGCCAAAGGTGCAATCAGCGAGTTGAGTCCAAGTCCGCCAAGCGTGTAGTTTGAGCGGAAATGGAAAAGGACGGTTGCAACCGGTGCTGAAACCACGGCCGAAACAAGCGATGGAATCAGCAGGTAAGGGTTAAGCACGATATTTGGGAATTGAATCTTAGGAGTTACCAGACTTTGAGCGATGTTTGCGCCAAGGTTGTTTTGTCGGCATGACATTGCAGTGAAAGCCACAAACTGTGACGTTGTTCCGATAAGTGCCGCTGCAGAACTGATCGGATCAAGCGTCAAGGCGATCGAAAGAGCTGCTGAAGAAGCCGGTGACATCAAGAATAATGCCCATGCAAGCGAAACGCAGACAGACCCCAAGACCGGATTGACGTGCATGGATTGCTCAATGAATCGACTGATGTCAAGCAAGAGCGGCGTTGTAACGGCAGCAAGTCCCAAGCCTGAAATCGTTCCGGCGGTTGTTGCCCCAAAAGGAACCAAAACCATGTCGAGCGGTGTTTTACCGGTCAGATATTTGCCGACAAGTGCAGCAATCAATGCTGCGGCAACGGCACTGACAGGCTGTCCGGTTGAAAATGAAGGGCTGCCGGCTGCTTGAAGAAGCGTGCCGCCGACGGCAGAAGTTCCGTTGACCGCTTTTGTCGTAAAATGTACTGCGTTTGAACCGACCGTTGCTGAAATCATGGCACTGAAGATGACAAGCGTATTAACGTCAAGCTGCGAGGCAACCGCGACGCCAAGTGCCGGCGCAAGCAGAACCGTCCCCATCGTTCCTGCGTCATAAAGCGGCTGCCAATGAATGAATTGTGCGATAGTCTGGAATAAGAGGCCGATGCCGAGCGTGACCAAAATAGCATTGGCGACAGCAGCGGAAACCCGATAAACGTAATCTTTGGTTGTTGGCTTGTTTGTACTCGTAGTTGATGTAGCAGCGTTCATATAATTACCCCCTATAATAACTCTCAAATAAAAAATGCAGACCTTATTAAACAACTTTTTTGAAAAAACTACATATTTACTGAATTTAAGCCGAAAAAATAGAGTTCAGTCGAACTGAGCTCTATCAAAACTCAGTGCAGGAAGAATTATCTTATGATGTTATTCCTGCCCGAGCGTGTACTAAATTCTGATACTAGTCAAGAGGGACTTTGACGATCCAGCCTTCAGGAGCCGGACGATCACCAAATTGAATACCCGTCAATTCGTCGTAAAGTTTCTTGGTTACGGGACCAACTTCTGTTTCACTGTAGAAGACGTGGAACTCGTTGCCCACTTGGAAGCCGCCGATTGGTGAAATTACGGCAGCCGTCCCACAAGCACCTGCTTCTGCAAGGTTATCGAGCTGGTCGATGTAGACATCAGTTTCTTCTGTTTCCATGCCAAGATTGTGTTCAGCAAGGTAAAGAAGAGAGTATTTAGTAACACTAGGCAAGATAGATGGTGACTTAGGCGTCACGAATTTACCGTCGCGCGTAATGCCGAAGAAGTTAGCCGAACCAACTTCTTCAATCTTTTTATGTTCAATCGGATCAAGGTAAATGCAGTCTGAGAAGCCGCGCTTGTGTGCAATATCGCCAGGAAGAAGGCTGGCTGCATAGTTGCCGCCGACTTTGGATTGACCAGTACCTTTATGTGCGGCACGGTCATAATCAGCAGCAAGGAAATTCGTCGGTGTCAGGCCGCCCTTGAAGTAGTTGCCGACAGGCATTGCAAATACGGAGAAGATGTATTCCGTTGCCGGGTGAACGCCGATGTTTTCACCAACGCCGATCATGTACGGACGAAGGTAAAGAGTACCGCCGGTGCCATATGGTGGAATGTATGCCTGATTGGCACGAACGACTTGCTTTAAAGCATCAACGAACATTTCCGTCGGAACTTCCGGCATCAAAAGACGCTGACAGCTGCGTTGCATTCGAGCCGCATTTTGATCCGGACGGAAAAGATTGACGCTGCCGTCCTTGCAACGGTATGCTTTCATGCCTTCGAAACATCCTTGACCGTAATGGACGATAGGAGAACCTTCATTAATCGTAATGGATGAATCTTCAACCAGGCCAGCCTTGTGCCATTCTCCGTCCTTCCAATATGCGCGGTAGCGGTATGGTAGATCCATATATTCGAAGCCTAAGTTGTTCCAATCAAGATCTACTGTTTTTGTATCTGTCATAAGTAACTCCTCCTCAAAATGGCTTTCGCAGCGGGAAGCAATCATTCAATCTGAATGATAAAAAAACCGATACTGGCACTAAGCCGGCATCGGGGTCCAATTCGGGTATAAGGATCCAGCGCCGCCTTGGTGCATGTGCCGGATCTGAAATTCTTGCACTCTAACTAAGCCGAGACATCAGATGGCACGAAACCGCACAGGGAGATGACTAGGCTAATAATTCGAGATGACGCTACGTTATTCATCGTGCATTGCTTCATGACATCCGACCTCCTTTGACTTATTTCCAAGACTTGCATGATTGCTTTGCATTGAATGACTTCATTATATCAAGGTTTATTAAAAATGCAAGAGAAATATTTTATTTTTTTCAAATAAAATCTGAGGCCATTTCGCAAATCTTTGAATATCAAAGGTTTAAGGAGGTAAATTAAGAATGAAAATAATTTCAAAATCACGAATTGGAATGGCATCTGATAAGTTGGACTGCGATGAATTTATGAAAAATCAGAATAAAATTCGAGCAACACTATTGAGGATTATAAGGAATTCAGCTGGTGTGCGTTTAAGATGTTCTGAAATTTTTTAATCAAGTCCTTGATAAGCGGTATCATTTATTTAAATTAATACAAAAAGCGGCATTCTTTACAAAGATTAAAATAAGTTTAGAAATAACCGAAATGTGAGAGAACATCATAAAAATGAAATAATTGTGAATTATTCTTCTGCTATATTACAATAACAACGTTATTAAAATCCGTTCAATATCAAAATCAAGTACCAGCATTATATTATAGCTGTAATCGAATACATTTTTTTACAATGCCGCATATAGTCCATTGCAGACTCATTTAAAAAAGGCATTTGCTTTAATTTAATCCGAAATAGAATAAAGACAAGCACGTTACTGTAATAGTGATTTTTGTCATTTTTGACAAAAAATTGGCGATTAGAAGAAAATAAATAGTGTGTTTTAACAAATATGCTATTTTTGTGAACAAAAATGAATTTTTCTATAATTTATTTGTTGGAAAACAATTTTTGCTATGCTATAATTCAAAGTGAAGGATTTGTGAATTATGTTTGAATTTTGAAGGAGAATTCAATTTGTAGTTTGCAACAGTTGTTTTGGGAGCGTTAACGAGTTCCTAAAACATTTATTTATGGACGATTCAATCTTTAGTGGAGAGATGGATTTTCTTTTGGGGGCAGATACGGTTGTTTGGTGAAGAGAGGTTGTCTGATGACGGTATCTTTCAGACGTTATGTTTGGAGTATTTGTTGGTTAGTGATAGATAAGAATGGAGAGCAACTGATATGGAAAGAAATAAAATATTTAAAAAGCTGCTCTGCATTTTGGGGGCGGTGGCCACGGTATTTGCGATTGTTTTTGCCATGGGGAAGTTCGACGGCGAAAAGGCAAATGCTGCGGTTGAGTTGAATCAAAACAATACCGTCAGTTTTATTGACAGCGTAAAAATTATGGTCAGTCATAAAGATTCGACATCAGAGGAACTTAAGAAGAATGATGTATACATATTAAGAGACGGCGACAAGATATCGGTTGATTATAATTTCAGTTTTCCTGATAATGCGGACATCAATCCGGGCGACACATATACGATTTATGTTCCAAGGGCTTTCAAGGCATATAATTCCTGTGATGGCAAGCTCAAGAATGAGGACGGAACGGGATTTGGGACATGGCAGATGTCCAGCACGTTTGACAATGAACACAACGGGTATCCGTTGGTCATGACTTTTAACGATAACATTAAAAAGATTCAGGGACGCAAAGGGACAATACACCTCGAATCATCTCTGGATATTGAAAGCTTTTCCGAAGAAAATCGTCAGGAAATCAAGATTCCGTTGAAAGACAGCACGACTTACAATGTTGAAATCAAGCAGCATACGGATGAAAAATTCGGCGACGTGACAAAAAACGGTTGGTTTCTCGGGAACGACTGGCAGCCGAAGCGAGCACATTGGACGATAGATTTCAACAAAGGGCTAAACGATATTGAGAATCCTGTTTTGAAAGACAATTTGTATCATGCTGACAGTCAATATTCTGAACATAAAATCGACTATGGCAGTTTCAATGTTTATTCCGTTCGACTTGATTCTTATGGCAGAGTCATCGAAAAAAGCAAGGAAAAAGTTAATCCGCAAGAATATGAAATCGTCAAGTCTGCCGATGGCATGAGTTATGAGCTTCATTTTAAGCACAAAATCAAGGGCGCATATCGTGTAGAGTACGAAACGAATATTACGAATGATTCCGGTAATCGTGAGACGACGAAGGTCGGCAATAAGGTTTCCTCATATGATGGCGACAAACATCTCGCCGATGCATCCAAGGAACTTTGGGCACATTGGTGGGACAGGGGCAGCACGATTGTTAAAAAAGGCGTTCAAAAAGACAGCAACAGAGTTGATTGGACAATCTACTACAACCTTGTTGGTCACAAGTTCGGCGACAGCACGATCTTGTTGGACAGTTTGTACAGAGGAACGTTTGATAAGAACAGTTTTGAAATCTATGAGGCTGCATCAATTGACGGAAATCCGTTCAATCAAAATGAGAACAACATCAAAATCGGTCGCAAGCTTTCAAGCAGCGAATATTCAATTGCTTATGCAACCAAATATGATCGTGAAGTTGCAACGATCAAGATTAAGAATTCAGACGGCAAAGGGTATGTGATTCGCTACAGATCGATTTTGCCGGATGGTTTACCGCAAGGAACCCAAATCAAGAATCGCGTCAAAGACGGACATGACAATGAAGGCGAAGGCAGCATCTGGTACGATCAAGTAAAAGAACATGTTTCCAAGTCGCATACGAATGTTACCCAAAATAAGATCGACTGGTCCGTAAAATTCTATGAGGCTACAAGCGACAATTCTTTTAAGACGTTCAAGAATCTGACTTTGACAGATCACTTTTATACCAATCGCGGCAATCAGCTTAGCTTGGTGGGCGGACTGAATGCCGTCAAGGTCTATCGAAGCAGCGGACCCGGAGACTGGAACACGAATATTTTGGTTGACCCTGGCAAATATACGATCAAAGAAGACAATAGATCAGGCGAAGGCGGATACAAAGGCTTCAAAATCACGTTCAAGGGCGAAACACCGGCTGCGCTTTATGAAGTAAAGTATCAGACAACACGTGATTCTTCTCAAGAATCAGGAAACTGGGCACAGTTTGGCGATGAGCAAACGAGCGACAGCGTTCCTGCTGACGGCGGAATTTCTAAAAACGTCGGGATCAGCAAGAGCAATACCGGGGTCCACAGAACGGATGGTCTCTTGCATTGGCAGGTCTACGTCAACGCAGACAAGCTTCCGATGAGTAACTATATGGTCAAGGATACGATTACCGGTGATCAAACGCTGATCGAATCGACAATCAAGGTTAAAGACCTGACTGACAACAAGGATGTTACGAGTCAAGTCAGACGAGAGATTCGGGAAACGACGACAACGTACAATCAGGACGGAAAGACCCATACGTCGCCTGCAAAGCTTCTGATTATCCATTTGCCTGATACGAACCACCAATACGAGATTTCGTATGGCGTAAAACTTGGACCGGTCGGATACAACAGCGACAAGAATCACTATACTGATTATGCTGACTTGTATCAAGGAAATGACAAAAAAGGCAGTGTTACAAATGACTATTGGCATTGGTATAGCAGACTCGAAAAGGACGGGGCAGTTGATGAAAACGACAACAGTCTCGTGAACTGGACGATTGACGTCAACAAGGCGTATGTCACCTATCCTAATGGTGCCATCAAGGATACCCTTGACGGAAAGCAGATTTTTGTTGAAGACTCAGTTGAAGTATATCGATACGAAGGATCCGATCAGTGGCATGACAATCTTTCGAGCAAACCGCTTCCGAAATCGGCATACAATGTGAAAATTGTTCCGTATACTACTTCCGACGGAAGAGTCACTCAACAGATGATTATCACGTTCAATGATGACCAGAAGAACAATCCTGGCGAAAGGGCCAACTATGTCAGTCGGCCTTACAGAATCAAATATCAGACAAAGATTTTGACGTCAGGCAAGGATCGCGTAGCCAATACCGCATCAATCGAAGGGTTGGACAACAGGGTTGTTTATACGAAGTATGATAAAGATAAGGAAGTGACGCATACTTCCGGTGATGCTACGATTACTGGGTATAATGTCGACTTCGATATTTTGAAACGCGATGCCATCGATAAGAAGGTCATGCGTGACGTTCATTTTGATTTGTATCGTTTGGCAGACGGCAAGTGGATACCGTACATTCAAGACGTATCGACGGGCGTTAACGGACGAATCAGCTACAAAGGCTTGCTTACCGGTCGGTACAAGCTTGTCGAAACGAGAACGCAATCAGGTTATACGAAACTTGACGCTCCGATCTATTTCATTTTGAGCAAGAAGAACATGAGCAACGTCAAGGATAAGGAATCTTCGATTACGCTCACGGATGCTGATGGCAACAAGATTAATAATCCTGCTTACGCAAGCATCATTGCCATGAATCCTAAGAAGAACAAACCGACAACGCTTCAGATTTTGAATTATCCTGTCGGAGGGATGCTTCCTCAAACAGGCGGACCGGGCAGATTGTTGTTTGAAGCATTGGGATCGCTGCTGATCGTTGTTGCGTGTGCCCTGACTGAGGTGCTCATCTGGCGACGGATTCGCAGTTCAAAGGGGGTGTGATCATGAAGAGAGTATTAAAATTATTGTTCATGATCGTTGCCTTTATGACTGCTGTATTCGCAGGATCCGGGCAAGCATCCGCTGATTCGACAACGGGTATCACTCAAGATATTCACATTCATATCAGTTTGGGACTCAATCTTCCTTCAGGAACAGATGTTACCAAACTGAGAGCGCCGACGTTCGAAATATATGATATTTCGGATCAGTTTAATGAAGCTGATGATTCAAAGGAATTTACCGCAAAATTCCCGCTCGGAGGTCAGAGTTATGCGAAGAACTTCATTGAAAAGCATAGCTTGAAGCCTCTCAGTCGACAGACCGGAAACAAGGTAAATTCTTCGATCGATTTTATCGTTCCCGGGTGCGATGCGTACCTGATCGTTCAGACCGATGAGAACGGAGTCATTGAAAATGCAGGGAACAACGGAACGTTTACCCTCCCATTCGTCTTTTTGATGAATGATGACTTCAAAATTGATGATCAAGGTCTGATGTGGTTTCAAATCAAAGGTAAAACTTCGCTCGTGCAGCGTTCAGCCTATTTCTTCAAATATGGCAAAAACGCCGGCGGAGAGTTACCGTTGAGCGATGCAAAATTTGTTTTGTACCGCTTGGACGGTTCAATAAAATTATATTGCACAAATAATGGCGGTTTTAAGGCAAGTGCTTCTCCGCTCAGCGACGATGAAATTGCAAAATTCACGTCCAACTCGGCAGGTTTGGTCATGTATGACCGTGAAAGTCTTGATCCTGGCACCTACTACTTCAGCGAAGTTCAGGCACCCAAAGGATACAGGATTACCGATGAAGCACGCAAGATCGAAGTTTATATTCCAAAGAAGCTGTCTGACGGCGTTAAAGTCAACGGCACCGCTTTGGAAGAACTTTATGATCAAAAACTGTCTGATGGGGCAGTCAGTGCCGCCAAGCCGCGCATTTATAATTACAGTATTGAGAATCCGCCAAGCAACTCCGGCAAGACAAATACTCCAGGAAAGCCAACGACACCGAACAGTGTCAGGAAAAAAGGGTTATGGGGGATGTTGCCGCAAACTGGTGAAGCAAAATCGATTATGGCATTGCTCGGCATAGGAATAATATGTTTAGTTGTTTTAGTAAGCGTAGGGAGAAGAAATTATAAAGAGGAGCATTAAAAATGAAGAATCATAAGAAACTGAGAAATGCATTAGCAACATTGTTACTTGCATTGCCATTGGCATTGCAAGGTGCTGTTGGCGTCAAGACTGCACAGGCTGCAGAAACGTCAACGGAAACGGCAACCGTTACGTTGCACAAATACGTATTTGACAAGTCTTTGCCTTCTGACAAGATTGACAACAGCAAGTCACAAGACGAAATCAATGCATGGTTTACCAAGAACAATGCCGAAGCACTTGATGGCGTTGAATTTACGGCATACGACGTAACAAGCGAATATGCTGATGCATACAAGACGGCAACCGGTAATAATAATGAAAGCCCGGCCGATGCAGCCAAGACGGCAAGCGCAGCAGTTGCAAAGAAGGCTGATGCGCTTCAAAAGACGGCAACGGTTACGGTTGTTGACAAAAAGACAACTGCCAACGGTGGTCTTGCATCATTTGCAGACCTTCCGTTGAGAGACGCAAACGGAAACTACAAGGCATACCTCTTTGCTGAAACAGATGCTCCTGCAAACATTACTCAAAAAGCAGAACCGTTCGTTTTGGCAATGCCGATTTACGGAGCAGACGGAAAGACTGTTCAAAAGTCGATCAACATCTATCCAAAGAACGTTAAGCAATCCGACAAGAAGACTTTGAATGACAATCGCTCACACCACGACTTCACTGCCGGCGAAAAGATCAACTACACTATCGAAACGGTTGTTCCTTGGAATATTGCTAACAAGGAAGTCTACACGATTACTGATAACCCAAGCAAGGGCCTGATCATGGATGCTGATACGATTCAAATCGAAGGTCTTGCAAGCAACAAGTATACTGTTAAGAAGAATGCCGACAACGGCTTCACGATAACGATTTCTGCCGCAAATCTTGCTGCATTTGCCGGCAAGACGCTCAAGACAACTGTTAAGGGTCATCTCAGCATTGAAGATCTTACATTGATTGACACTGGTATTCCTAACGAGGCTACTGCCAAGGTTGACAACGAAGCACACCACGAAGTCAAGTCAGAAGAAGTCTTCACAGGCGGCAAGAAGTTCGTCAAGGTTGATGGTTCTAACCAATCAAAGACGCTTGCAGGTGCACAATTCCAACTTGTTATCGTTAAGAACGGTCAAGTTGTCAAGTATGCTCACGGCAATGAAAAAGATGGCTACACATTTGATACGAACAACACAAAGGTTGCTACGAAGACAACTGGCGAAAACGGTCAATTTGAATTTGCAGGTTTGAAGTATTCTGAGTCGCTTGAAGCCGGCGAATCATATGCCGTAAAAGAAGTTAAAGCTCCTACAGGCTACGACTTGCTTAAGGATCCTGTTTTGTTCACAGTTACAAAGGACAGCTACAAGACGGTTCAAGCAGCTGACGGTCAAAAGATTTCCAACACGAAGAAGGGCGGCTTCCTTCCATCAACAGGCGGCATGGGTATCGTTCTCTTCATCGCTGCAGGTGTCGTTGTAATGGCTGGTGCTGCAGGTACTATGATTGTACGCCGCAACCGTCGTGAAAACATCTAATTCGTGATTTTATTCATCACAACTAAATAGCTCATTATTCATATACCAATTTTGGGGGTCGGGAATGAACTTTCCGATCCCTTTTTGTGTTAAACTGAACGTAATGTCAATTGAGTATCAAAAGGAAAAAGAATGGCTGAAAAAAAGAAGAAATCGAAAAATGATTTTTGGATTCAAGTTTTGCTGATGATTGCCTTTTTGGCAGGATTGTTGATTATGCTATACCCTTTCTACGTTGAATCGATAAATAATTTTATTGATAATCAACGTATTGAAGAAGCCCAGAAACTTGATGCCAAAAGAAATGCGAAAGAACTTGCAAAGCTCAGAGCAGAAAATGAACGTGCTGCTAAAAAAGCTGCCAAAGACCCGTTTCGCGGGACAGGCAACATGAATGCCAAGAAGTTGCGCAGGCATCTGCTGGGTCGGGTCGTGATTCCGAAAATCAACGTTAACGTACCGTTATTTAATCTGACGACGGCCGACACGCTCAATTATGGCGCGGCCGTTTTGCAAGGGTCATCGTTTCCGACCGGCGGAAAAGGAAAGCGAACAGTTATTGCTGCCCATCGTGGCCTGCCTGAACGCAAGCTGTTTACGGACCTTGACAAGGTCAAGAAGGGCGATTTGTTCGTAATCAGCGTTTATGGAAAGAACATGGCCTACAAGGTTTACAATATCAAGGTCATCAAGCCAAATAAAGTCAAATCGCTTCTTCCGGTCAAGGACAAGGATTTGGCGACACTGATGACGTGCACGCCGTACATGATCAATTCTCATCGAATGCTTGTGACTGGGTATCGAGTGCCATATACGAAGAAGATTGCACGTGAAGTCGAAGGTGCATCCCTGATGAACAACCTGATTCAAGCAGCCGTTATGTTAGGATGCGTCATGGCGATTTTCTCTGTATTTTATATTTTGTACAGAATTATCCACGGCGGATTGCTTAAAAAGCGCAAGATCAACCTTGATTTCATCGTTGCCGATGCGGACGGAAAACCTGTCGTTGGCGAAGCTTTCCAGCTTTTTGCCAAAAACGGCAGGCGCAAGCTGTATCGCAACCAAAAAGAGTTCATCGTCCAATCGGATGAACAGGGGAGAGTCAGGTTCACAAATCTTCCGGGAAACATCTATTGCATTAAAAATGACCATCTGAGCGTCCGTGCCGGAATTAAGAAGCTCCGACAGGAAAATGCAGCACTGTATCCAAAGAAGAAGCAAAAGAGTTTCATTGCTCAGGATAACGAAAAAATTTGGATCGTTAAAAATCATCATTAGCTGAAAAAAGGCTGAGAAAACACTATGCTTCAAATTGAAAAACCGGATGGTTTGCAATTAATTGCAAATCTGATCCGGTTTTTTTGAGTATACGTGACAAGCGCCTGCAATGATGAAAATGGCCTAAAAGAGGCTGGCGGCAAATTATTAGTGTGCTGATTTATCAGACGCTTTATTTGGCAAAATCACTGTCGTTTACGGACAAATCGATGAAAATGGAGGCATTGTCCGTAAATGACTTGCTCCAAAAATGGCGATTACGGACAAAATGGTCAAAAATGGCCATTTGTCCGTAAGATTTCAGACGTTTCGGACCCGGTTTTACGGACAAATGCTCCGAAAAGCGGCTTTTGTCCGTAAATTCCCAGTATAATGGCCAAAAATTTACGGACAAAACACTGGAAAATGCCGGTTTGTCCGTAAAATGCGTTTTGCTTACGGACAAATCAGCCAAAAACGGCACTTTGTCCGTAAATCTGGAAGGAATTTTGGCTGAATTGGTTGAGCAGTACTGCATTTCAAAAAGATAGTTTTTCATGTGTAAAAAATGAAAGAAATACCTTACGAATTCAATCGCAAATCGACCGCCTTCGTTTGGTATTTCACTTGATTCAAGTAAGAAACGGGACTTTTTTCCCAGCCTCTGATCCGGTTTTTTCGTATGCATGACGATCACTTGACATGATGGAAATAAGTCTGTTTTCATTTCCATATGACGAAACTTTTTGCCCGTAACCGAGGGATGGATTTTACGAGCAAATCTTAAAAATCGATGTTTTGTCCGTCTTTGCGTGCTGATTAAGTTGACGCGTCGCAATCTGAACGCAACAGACGCAGCGTTTTTTTGCAAAAGCTGGCGAGACCGTGAATTTGCACTCAGAAACGGCACGCTGATTAAAGTTCAATTGGATGAAATCAAAATAGGCTTGATTTTGCGTTTATTATGGGTATATACTTTTAATATATCCAGTATGCAACCGCTTTTATTACGATGTGACAGAGAGGACTTACGTATGGCAACAATTAAGGACGTTGCGCGTCTGGCGGGAGTTTCTCCTTCGACTGCCTCACGTGCGATGCATGACAGTTCACTTATCAGTGAAGAAACTAAACAAAGAGTGCGCAAAGCAATGGCGAAACTCGACTATTCACCGAACTTTGCAGCGCAAAATCTGGCGAACAAGTCGTCAAACATGATCGGGGTTATTTTGCCTGCAAGAGAGGATTCCGTTGGCGACAACCCGTTCTTTATTCAGATTATTCAAGGATTGGCAACAATCTGCAATGCGCATGACTACATGGTTTCCGTAGCAACGGGTCAAAGCGAAGAAGAGCTGATCAAAAACATCGAGACGATGATCAAGCGAGGCAACATCAGACGGTTCGTCTTCGTCTATTCCAAAGCGCGCGACAAGGTTTTGGAGTATGTCAAGAAGCAAGACGGCGTGCGGTTCGTCATTATCGGAACGCCCTATGAAGATCAGGAAACGACGCTTTACGTCGACAATGACAACCGAAAGGCCGGCTTTGACGCGACGGAATTCTTATACGACAAGGGTTTGGAAAACATTTTGTATGTTTACACTGATCTTGATGAAAACGTGCAAAATGATCGCTTTTTGGGGTATCGGGACGCCGTTAAAAAGCACGGTGGGCAATTGTTGAGCCTGAGCCTCGGAAGCGAAGGCGAACAGGAGCGCACGAAAGCTTTGAAAGATTATTTCAAAGCCTATCCGGATATTGAGGCAATTATTGCCTGCGACGATATTTTGGCGTTTAAAACGGAGTACTCGTGCGAAGCCGCAGGAATCGACGGCAAGAAGCTTGCAATGATGGGATTCAACAATTCCGCATATGGCAAGATCATGCACCCGACGCTGACTTCGGTTGAGATTTTCCCGCGTTTTTTGGGATCGGAGGCCGCTGCGCTTGCGATTGATTCGAATCTTAAAATTGAAAGCAACTGCGTGATCGTCCCGCACAAGGTCATCGAGCGCGAATCAACGAGAATATAGCAGAAAAACCGCTGAAATCTGAATGTTTCCGGCGGTTTTTGTCTATAAAAATACAGTGCTTCGGAAAAATTTTTGAAGAAAGTTCTTGCAAATGCAACCGATTGCATATATAATAATAATCGAAAATGAAAACGTTTGAATGAAGGGCGGCAAAGTAAATGAAACGTATTTTTGAAGTAAACCCGTGGAAAGTAATTACACATACGTTCAATAAAGAAGACAAGCGTCTTCAGGAAAGCATGACGAGCACCGGCAACGAATATATGGGCATGCGCGGAATGTTTGAAGAAAAGTATTCTGGTGATACGCACAAGGGTATCTATCTTGGCGGCGTCTGGTTCCCGGACAAGACGCGCGTCGGCTGGTGGAAAAACGGCTATCCTGAATACTTCGGCAAGGTTATCAACGCGGTCGATTTTGTCAGCGTTGACGTCAAGCTTGACGGAGAATCGGTTGATTTGGCCAAAGATGAATTCAGCGATTTTGAACTTGCGCTTGACATGAAGAGCGGCATTTTGACAAGAAGCTATGTTGTCAAACGCGGCGAAAAGAAGGTCAAATTAAACTTTGAACGCTTTGTCAGCGTTGACATGAAGGAGCTTTATGCAGATCGCATCACGGTTGAAAACTTGAGTTCAGCAAGCGTTGAAGTTGAAATTGAGTCAGCAATCGATGCGGACGTCTTCAATGAAGACTCAAATTATGATGAAAAGTTCTGGAACGTCTTAAGCAAGAAAAAGGATCAGACAACAGGTCGTCTGGTTGCCGAAACGATCGAAAACAATTTCGGCACTCCGCAATTTACGACGGAAATGCTGATGGAAAACGTTTCGGATCTTGATGCAAAAGAACCTGTCGAAACAGAGCTCAAGGTTGCAAACGTCTTTTCCGGAACGCTTGAATCAGGCAAAAAGACGGTCTTTGAAAAGCGCGTCGTCGTTTTGACTTCTCGTGACTACGAAACGCTTGAAGATTTGGATGCAGCCGGAGAAAAGCTGTCCGCAAAACAAGCAGAATCAAGCTTTGACGAATTGAAGGCAGCACAGGCAAACGGTTGGGCAAAGCGTTGGGAAAAAGCTGACGTTGTCGTTGAAGGAAACGATGAATCGCAACAAGGCATTCGTTTCAACTTGTTCCAGTTATTCTCGACCTATTATGGAAACGACGCGCGCTTGAACATCGGACCAAAAGGCTTTACCGGTGAAAAATACGGCGGTGCTACTTATTGGGATACTGAAGGCTTTGCCGTTCCTTTGTATTTGGCATTGGCAGATCAATCAGTGACGCGCAACTTGCTTGAATATCGTCACGAACAGCTTCCTGGTGCATACCACAACGCCAAGCAGCAAGGATTGGACGGTGCATTGTTCCCAATGGTGACGTTCAACGGAATCGAATGCCACAACGAATGGGAAATCACGTTTGAAGAGATTCACCGCAACGGAACGATCGCATATGCGATTTACAACTACACGCGCTATACGGGCGATACGGAATACGTGACGCATGACGGCTTTGACGTTTTGGTCGGCATCGCACGCTTCTGGGCAGATCGCGTTCATTTCTCAAAACGCAAAGGCATGTACATGATTCACGGCGTGACGGGCCCGAACGAATACGAAAACAACGTCAACAACAACTGGTATACGAATATGCTTGCCAAGTGGTGCTTGAATTATGCAAACGAAATTGCCGACAAGGTTGATGCTGACAAGACGGCTGAACTCGGATTGACTTCAGAAGAACGTGCAAAGTGGCATGAAATTGCCGACAATATGTACTTGCCGGAAGACAAGGAATTGGGCATTTTCGTCCAACATGACACGTTCCTTGACAAAGACCTGACACCGGTCAAGGATCTTCCGCAAGATCAATTGCCGCTCAATCAGCATTGGTCATGGGATCACATCTTGCGTTCGCCATACATCAAGCAGGCTGACGTTTTGCAAGGAATCTACTACTTCGTGGAGCGCTTCACGCAAGAACAAAAGGAACGAAACTTTGATTTCTACGAACCGCTGACCGTTCACGAATCAAGTCTTTCGCCATCGATTCATGCCATTTTGGCTGCCGATCTTCACAAAGAAGACAAGGCGTTTGAAATGTACTCAAGAACTGCACGCTTGGATCTTGACAACTATAACAACGATACGAACGATGGCCTGCACATCACATCCATGACTGGTTCATGGCTTGCAATCGTCCAAGGCTTTGCAGGCATGCGTGTCATTGATGATGAGCTGCAGTTTGCTCCGTTCTTGCCAAAGGAATGGACGGGCTACAAATTCAGAATCAACTTCCGCGGTCGTTTGCTCAGCATCAGCGTCAGCCAGGAAGGCACGCAGATCGACTTGCTCAAGGGCGATGATTTGACGATCAAGCTGAATGGAAAAGATTTGAAACTTACGGCAAAATAAGGAGGATCAGAACGTGAAAGGCGCAATTTTTGATTTAGACGGCGTAATTACCGATACGGCCAAATTCCACTTTGCAGCGTGGAGTCAGCTGGCTTCCGAAAAACTGGGGTTAAAACTTCCGGCTTCATTTGAAACGGAGCTCAAGGGCATTAGCCGAATCGAATCTTTGGAACGAATTCTGGACTTTGGCGGTCTTCGTGACAAATACACGGCTGAACAAGTCGAAGAGCTGGCGGCAGAAAAGAACGGCTACTACTTGAAAGCTATCGATACGTTGACAAAAGACGACATTCTTCCGGGGATCACGCGTTTGATAGGAGAATTGAAAGAACATGACGTCAAGCTTTCCGTTGCTTCCGCATCAAAGAATGCTCCAGTTATTTTGAAAAAACTGGGCTTGTTTGACAAATTTGACGCGATTGCAGATCCTTCGAAGGTCGAACATGGCAAGCCTGCGCCGGATATCTTCTTGGCTGGTGCTCGTGCTGTTTCGCTGGACCCGAAAGATTGTGTCGGCGTTGAGGACGCAGTTGCCGGAGTTGACGCAATCAAGGCGGCAAACATGACGGCCGTGGCCGTTGGCGACCCTGAAGAACTCGGAAAAGCAGATGCCGTTGTTCCTACGACGGATGATTTCAGCTATGCCTTGTTCGAAGAAACGTGGGAAAAAGCAAGGAACTAAAATAATTTTAGAGGCTTCGAGAAAAACTATGCCTCAAATTGAGAAACCGGATGATTTGCAATTAATTGCAAATTAATCCGGTTTTTTTGGGGTCTATACTAAATGGTGTTGATGATGATTTTTCAACACCATTTTTTGTATTCA
>ENA-OURS01001270-OURS01001270.1-human-gut-metagenome-genome-assembly--contig:-NODE-1270-length-22564-cov-8.053801_pt1 | contig 22564 bp, 16 predicted proteins | sample MGYA00242109_ERZ509010 | MGnify/ENA primary metagenome ERZ509010 (study PRJEB26280, sample SAMEA2338774) | human gut metagenome | biome: human gut; feature: human-associated habitat; material: faeces... | reverse complement strand
GTGTTCAAAATCCCTGCTATCGTTCGATTGTATCAAATACAGACACCTTTGAGATGGAGCCTGCGGGACCGGCGGGATGCTCACAGTGGCACAGGCGCGGCTTCTGAAGCTAGCTGCCAGACGAGGAAAAAAAGTTTCTATTCACCTGTTCGGTCAGGAAATCAACCCGGAAACCTATGCCATCTGCAAGGCTGATATGCTGCTGAAAGGGGATGGCGAGGAAGCGGAACACATTGCCTATGGCTCGACCCTATCTCTGGATGGGAACCCATCGCGGCAGTTCGACTTCATGCTTTCCAATCCGCCTTATGGCAAGAGCTGGAAGACCGATGCCGACAAGCTGGGCGGCAAAAATGAAATCCTCGATACTCGTTTCAATACTTACCTGCCGGGCGGGGAACTGCTGAAGATGATCCCCCGCACCAGCGACGGGCAGCTCTTATTCCTCCTCAATAACGTATCCAAGATGAAGACCGATACCGAACTGGGCAGCCGCATCATCGAAGTCCATAACGGTTCGTCCCTGTTCACCGGCGACGCCGGCAGCGGGGAGAGCAACGCCCGCCGCTATCTGATTGAAAGCGACCTGGTGGAAGCCATTATCGCCCTGCCGGACAATATGTTCTACAACACGGGCATTGGCACCTATATCTGGGTCCTATCCAATAAGAAAGAAGCCCGCCGGAAAGGCAAAATCCAGCTCATCGATGCGACGCAGATGAAATCGCCCCTGCGCAAGAACATGGGGAACAAGAACTGCGAATTCACGCAGGATATCCGCAAAGAAATCATCCGCATCTTTCTCGACATGGAAGAAAGCGACGTCAGCAAGATTTTCGACAACAGCGAATTCGGCTATTGGAACGTCACCGTAGACCGACCCCTGCGCCTGCGGGTGTTCCCGGAACGGGAGATTCCCGAAAAGGATGAAAAGGGGAAAGTCCTGTTCAAGAAACATATGGAGCTGTTAGACGTGCGCGATGCCGTACAGGAAGCAGCCAAGACAGCACCCTTTGACGACTGGGATGCCTTTGCTAAAGCCACTAAATTGAAGAAGACACAGCTGAAGAAAATCCGTCCTTATATCACCGAAGCCGACCCAGAAGCGAAAGAAGTCGCCGGGGAAGCGGACCCGGAACTGCGGGATACAGAAAACATCCCATTCCAGTATGAAGGCGGTATCCATACCTTCATGGAGAAAGAAGTCCTGCCCTATGCGCCCGATGCCTATGTAGACGAAGACAAGACCAAAATCGGCTATGAAATCAGCTTTACTAAATACTTCTACAAGCCCGTAAAACTGCGGGATATGAAAGACATCCTGGCGTCCCTGGCGGAACTGGAAAAAGAATCCGAAGGCGTTATGGATGAAATCGTCAGGGGGCTGGAGTGATGAATAAGAGTTATTCCAAGTATAAATCCGTGAATCAGAAATGGGTAAAACAAATACCAGTTCATTGGGATTTTAAAAGAGTAAAGCTGGTTTTTGGTTTACGTAAAGAAACAAACAATCCAATCATTACAGATAATATTCTTTCCTTAACGGCTAAGCAAGGCGTTATCCCTTATGCTGAAAAAAAAGGAACTGGTGGAAATAAACCAAAGGCAGATTTAACAAAATATAATATTTGTAGAACAGGGGATTTACTTGTAAACAATATGAATGTTGTTTCAGGTGCAGCAGGGGTATCTCGCTATACTGGGGCTGTTAGTCCTGTCTATTATCCATTAGTCATTAGACATAATGATAATGTTTGGTATTATCACTATATTTTTAGATTGTTAACCTTTCAAAGAAGCCTTATAGGACTGGGCAAGGGTATTCTAATGCATGAAAACGATAATGGAACATTGACTTCTGTTAGAATGCGAATTTCAATGGATTATTTAGGCAATGTTCTGCTTCCCGTCCCTCCTCGTGCCGAGCAGAACCAGATTGTGCGTTTCCTGGACTGGAAGGTTTCGGAGATTAACAGGCTCATTAGAATAAAGAAAAATCAGATAAATGGTTATAGGGAATATGAAAAGAAAGTCATTAATGACAAGGTGTTGTACGGATTGCAGGAAGCACCATTAAGGGAGAGTGGAAATTATTGGGTTGGAAAAATTCCAATTAATTGGAAGATAATTAAACTGGGAAAATTTTGTTCTTTCCAAAATGGAATTAGTGAATCTGGTAATTTCTTCACATCTGGGACTCCATTTGTTGGATACAGTGATGTATATAGACATTTAGAATTACCTAAATACGTAAAAGGTGTTGCAAAAGCTAATGAGCAACAACAAGAAATTTTTTCTGTTCGCAAAGGTGATATTTTTTTTACAAGGACTTCTGAAAGCATTGAGGAAATTGGAATGGCTGCAGTTTGTAAACATACAATTAAGGATGCAGTTTTTTCTGGATTCTTGATTCGATGCAGACCTCGTATGCCACTTATTAATGAAGATTACATGAAATACTATCTTCAGATTCCGGCAGTGAGAAATCACTTTTCCTCTATGATGAATATTGTTATAAGAGCTTCTTTGGGGCAAAATTTACTTAAACAGATGCCTGTTGTTGTTCCACCATTGAAAGAGCAGAAAGAAATTGCTGAGTTTTTAGATGCTATGCATGAAAGGTTTTTGCGATTAATTACGACAAATGAAGAAGAAATTTCTATGTTAGAAGAGTTGAGAAGTACCCTCATCTCTGACGTGGTCACCGGCAAAATCGATGTCCGGAATATCCCTGTTCCTGCTTACGAACACATGGACGACATGGTGGCTGATGATGGGGAAGGCAATGACGGAGAAACAGGAATCCCTGGAGAGGAGGACTGACGATGGTTTTTACGGATAAAACGGAAAAGGGTTTTGAAACGCTCATCGTGAACTGGCTGGTGGATCAGAATGGCTACCAGCAGGGGACGAATGAAGATTACAATAAAGAATATGCCATCGATGAAACCCGGCTCTTTCGCTTTTTGAATGATACTCAACCCAAAGAGATGGCAAAGCTCGGCGTCAACCAGAGTGACCAGAAGAAGCGGCAGTTTTTGAACCGCCTTTCCGGAGAAATCACCCGGCGCGGTATCATCGACGTCCTGCGCAATGGCATCAAAGCCTATCCGGCTGACCTGATCCTGTTCTATTTCACGCCGACAGAAAACAATGAGCAGGCGAAACGGCTATTTGACAAGAACATTTTCAGTGTCACCCGCCAGCTGCGCTATGCTATCGACGCGTCAAAATTGGCTTTGGACCTCTGTCTGTTCATCAACGGCCTGCCCGTCATTACCATAGAGCTGAAGAACCATTTCACCGGGCAGACGACAGCCGACGCGGTAGAACAGTATAAGAAAGACCGCAATCCCAGGGAACTGCTGTTTTCCTTCAAGCGCTGTATCGTACATTTTGCCGTAGATGACCAGACAATCCAGTTCTGCACGAAACTTTGCGGGAAGGCCAGCTGGTTCCTGCCTTTCAACAAAGGATACCGCGATGGGGCCGGGAATCCGCCCAACCCCGAGGGCATCATGACGGACTACTTGTGGAAAGATATCCTGACGAAGATGAAACTGTCCCGTATCATCGAGAACTACGTCCAGGTCGTCGTCGAGGAAAATCCGGAAACCCGGAAGAAATCGGTCAAACAAATCTGGCCGCGCTATCATCAGTTGGATTGTGTAGAAAAACTCCTGGCCGATGTCAGGCAGTACGGTGTGGGCAAACGCTATCTCATCCAGCACAGCGCCGGGTCGGGCAAATCCAATTCCATTGCCTGGCTGGCCCATCAGCTGATCGGACTGGAACGGGATGGACGGCCTATGATTGATTCGGTCATTGTCGTGACGGACCGGCGGATTCTGGACAAGCAAATCCGGGATACGATTAAACAGTTCATGCAGGTAAAGAATACCGTCGTATGGGCCCAGCACTCGGGCGACTTGAAAAAGGCCATCCAGGACGGCAAGCGGATCATTGTGACCACGGTAGAGAAGTTCCCTTATATTTCTCAAGAAATCGGACAGGAACATATAAACCATACCTTTGCCATCATCATCGACGAAGCCCATTCGGGACAGAGCGGGCGGAATGCAGCCAATATGAATCTGGCCCTTTCCGGACTGGCTTCGGACAGTGAACTGGATAATGAAGACAAGATCAACGCCATGGTAGAGGGACGGAAACTGGTAAAAACAGCCAGTTACTTCGCCTTTACGGCTACGCCTAAAAACAAGACGGAAGAGGTGTTTGGCACGCCTTATGAAGAAGACGGCCAAATCAAACACCGGCCCTTCCATGTCTATACCATGAAACAAGCCATTCAGGAAGGCTTCATCCTGGATGTGCTGAAGAATTACGTGACCATCGACAGTTGGTATAAGATTGCCAAAAAGGTGGAAGACGACCCCATGTTTGACAAGAAGCGGGCTCAGAAGAAACTGCGCTCCTTTGTCGAAGGGAATCCCGATGTCATTGCCAAGAAAGCGGCGATGATGGTAGACCATTTCCACGAACAGATCATTGCCAGAAAGAAACTGGGCGGCCAATCTCGCGCCATGGTGGTGACGGCCAGTATTCCCCGTTGCATTGAAACGTACTATGCCATTACCAAGTGTCTGGCCGACCGGCACAGCCCTTATAAGGCTATCATCGCTTTTTCCGGGGAATGCAGCTATCACGGCCAGGAACCGCCTCTGACTTCGGCAGCGATGAATGGTTTTCCGGACGCAAAGATTCCCCAGGAATTCAAGAAGGACCCGTACCGGCTGCTGGTCGTGGCCGACATGTTCCAGACGGGATTTGACGAACCGCTGCTCCAGACTATGTATGTAGACAAACCCCTTTCGGACATTGCAGCTGTCCAGTCCCTGTCCCGGCTGAACCGGGCGGCGCCGGGCAAGGATGAAGTCTATGTACTGGATTTTGCCAACAAGGCGGAAACGATTGAAAAAGCCTTTTCCCGCTTCTACCGGACGACGATTTTGTCCGGCGAAACGGACCCCAATAAGCTTTACGACCTGATTTCCCTGATGGAAGACTATCAAGTCTATGACCACAGCGATGTAGAGAAAGTAGTGGACTTGTTTCTGAGCGGCGGGGAACGGGACCGGTTGGATCCGCTCCTCGATTCGTGTGTTGTCCTTTATGACCAGCTGGAAACGGAGGACCAGATTCAGTTCAAGAGTGCCGCTAAGGCTTTTGTGCGGACCTATGGTTTCCTGGGGTCTATTCTTCCCTATGGCAATGCAGCGTGGGAAAAATTATCTATTTTCCTGAATCTGCTGATTCCCAAATTGCCGTCGCCTCAGACCGATGACCTGTCAGAGGGTATCTTGGCCGCTGTGGACCTGGACAGCTATCGGAACGAGGCACGGGAAGCAGTAGCCATCAGACTGGAAGACGAAGATGCTGAAATCGCCCCCGTTCCTACCGGTAAGGTTGGCCATATTGTAGAACCAGAAATGGACCCCTTGTCGCACATCATCTCGGAATTCAATGATATGTTCGGGAATATCCAGTGGAACGACGCTGACAACGTACAACGACAGCTCCTGCAGATTCCGGCCATGGTTTCACATGATGAGAAGTACCGCAACGCTATGAAAAACTCTGATGAACAAGAAGCCCGGACCGAGAGCGAACGAGCCCTGCAGCAGGTCATTTTTTCCATCATGGCAGACAATATGGAACTCTTCAAACAGTTCCAGGACAATCCATCCTTCAAGAAATGGCTGACCGACATGGTGTTCAATCTGACCTATAATAAGGAAGGCAAATCCTATGAAGTGCCTGGGAATTGCCAGTATTCCATTCCGGAGCAAAAAGGCGGAATGGTAGCAGAACGTAAGCCCGATGCCGGGGAGAAAAACGGTTGATTCTTTTTGATGCTCACAATGAATTAAGCCCCAGTGAGGTGAGAATCTGATGAGAAATAAGCATCCCAAAGGCTGGATGGTAGCTGCGATGGCTTCTGCCCGATGTTTGGAATTGGCGACAGCCTATTCCTTGCTTTTTCAAAATTAGTGGGGAATAGACCGCGATTGTCTCGGATTCAGATGCGGCGTTCCGCCGCGACAAACTCAGACTGACAACGACGCTTCGGGAAGCCCTCCGCGCGTAGCGGGCCGCCCGACGCTGTTGTCCGTTCTGATAACCAGTCCTGTACCTGACGGGCTAGAAAGGCTCTGGGACGGCCCCTACGGAATCGCAGTCAGGCGATGGGAATGAACGCAGTCACAGGTCATAAAAATACACGGCCATGGTCTTGTGCGTAGGGTCCGCCTGGGTAAGGCGGCCCGCTGTGAGATTCGACCACAGCCCATTCGGTTTTGATGGTATGTTTTTTGATTACGAATAACACGCCACGGCCTTTCCTTTGACTCAGATACGGCGTTCCGCCGCGACAGACTCATGATTGTATTACGACCATGCGCTGTCCGTCATAAATTCCGGATATGCATAGGATTCACGCGGGCCGCCCGTTGGGACGGCCCCTACGGAATCGCAGCCAGGCGATGAAAAAAGAGCGTGGTCCGCAGGCCACAAAAAATACACGGCCCATGGCCTTGTGCGTAGGGGCCGCCTGGGTAAGGCGGCCCGCTGTGAGATTCGACCACAGCCCATTCGGTTTTGATGGTATGTTTTTTGATTACGAATAACACGCCACGGCCTTTCCTTTGACTCAGATACGGCGTTCCGCCGCGACAGACTCATGATTGTATTACGACCATGCGCTGTCCGTCATAAATTCCGGATATGCATAGGATTCACGCGGGCCGCCCGTTGGGACGGCCCCTACGGAATCGCAGCCAGGCGATGAAAAAAGAGCGCGGTCCGCAGGCCACAAAAAATACACGGCCCATGGCCGAACTGTAGGGGCTTCCCGTGCCTTTTCAGTCCGTCAGGTCATGACTGTAAGGAATGGCAAGACGGCTGCTGAAACGGACCGCAGTAGAGGGGAAGCCCGCCAGAGAGATTTCATCACAGCCCATTCGAGTATAATGGCAGGCTTTTACGAGCCACGAGCCACGAGCCACTATTTTTTCATGAGCCGAGGGTTACTCGAGGCGATGTCGTTATTCTGGGTCTGTTGCTGCGAAGCGGCATTTGAGTCCGAGGCGACCGGCGGCCGGCGGGGCCGATAGGCCCCCAAACACATGCAAAAGGCACTGGCTAGGTCTGCACCGATGTTGTATAATAGAGACTGGATTTGTAAAGAAAGGATAGAACATACATGATTACACGCAACCAGATCATTCATTATACATCGGATGAGCTCATCCGGGTATCTATTGCCTTGACGACGGGTATCGTCGAGAAGGCACGGCAGCGCCATAATTTGTCGCCTGTGGCTAGTGCGGCTCTGGGCCGGACGATGACCGGGGCAGCCCTGTTGGCTGGCGATTATAAGAACCACGAAGGTGTTTCCCTGAAAGTCGCCGGTGACGGGCCCTTAGGCGCCGTCCATGCAGACTGCTTCGATACGAATAAGCTCCGCGGCTATGTAGACAATCCGCAGGTCGACCTGCCGCTGAAGGTCAATGGCAAGCTCGATGTGGCAGCCGGTGTCGGTCAGCACGGCCAGTTGACGGTGACGCGTTTCACGCCGGAAAAGACGACCTATACGAGCCAGGCCGATTTGGTGTCCGGTGAAATCGCCGAAGACATCGCTTACTATCTGTTCACGTCGGAACAGGTGCCGTCGACGATCAGCCTGGGCGTCCTGGTCAGCCAGGATTACACCATTGCTGCAGCCGGCGGTTTCCTCGTCCAGGCCCTGCCGGGCGCGAAGGATGAAGACCTGGCCCGTGTCGAAGCCAATATCACCCAGGTCGGTGCTTTGACGACGTATTTGCAGGACCATCCCAATGGTGAAGGCCTCATCGACATCATCCTCGGCGGTATGCATTTCAAGGAACTCTACCGGCAGAATCTGTACTGGCGCTGCACGTGCTCGCGCCAGCGCTTTGAAAATGCCCTGTTGTCCCTGCGCCAGGAAGATAAGGAAGCCCTCTTGAAGGACCCGCAGGTGGAAATGACCTGTCAGTATTGCGGGGCCAAATACGTATTGTCTCACGATGAACTGGCAGCGCTGTATGAAGCGGCTGCCCAGCGCCATAAGAAGAATTGATTCTCCGAAGGAGGTTTTACGATGGGACTCATTGCCATCATCGGCGGTACCGGTGTCTGCGACCCGAAGATTTTGTCCAATGTCCATGAAGACTATATGGATACCTTTTACGGGACCATTCATTATTGGCAGGGGACGTATAAGGATAAGGAACTCGTCTTTTTGCCCCGCCACGGCCGGAATCATTCCATTCCGCCGCACCTCATCAATTACCGGGCCAATATCCTGGGCTTGAAGCGCTTGGGCGTCACGGCCATCTTGTCGACGACGGCTGTCGGCTCGCTGAACCGCGATGACAAGCCGGGCGATTTCGTCCTGCCCGACCAGTTCCTGGATTTCACCAAATGCCGTCATACGTCGTTCTTCGACGGCGGCGAAAACGGCGTCGTCCACGTGGACATGACCGAACCGTACTGCCCGACCCTGCGCCGGACCGTAGCGGCTGCGGCTCAGGCCCTTGGCGGTTATACGCTCCATGATAAGGGAACCTATGTCTGCACGGAAGGGCCCCGCTTCGAGACGCCGGCTGAAATCAGGATGTATGAAAAGCTCGGCGGCGATTTGGTCGGCATGACCAACGTCCCCGAAGTCTGCCTGGCCAGGGAAGCGGAAATCTGCTATGCCACGATTTCCATGGTCACCAATTTTGCCGCCGGCATTTCGCCGACGCCCCTGACCCATGAGGAAGTCGTCAAAGCTATGGCCGAGAATTCCCAGCGCCTGCAGCAGCTCATCCTGAAGAGCATCGAATTATATGATAATGAGGACTGCGCCTGCCGCCACCCCCTGCAGGCTTATGGAGGGTTTACGGTATAATGGATACACTGCGCTGGCAAGCGGGCACGCTGTTCCTCCTGGACCAGACGAAGCTGCCCTTTGAAGAAATCTATCTGCCCTGCCATTCCTGGCAGGACGTGCGCCAGGCCATTTCCGTCCTGGCTGTCCGCGGGGCGCCGGCTATCGGCGTCGCTGCGGCTTATGCCGTCGTCCTGGCGGCGCGGACCCTGTGCCAGAAAGGGGGAGGTACGCCCTTTTTGACGGACCTGGAAACTATCTGCCGGGACCTCGATGCGGCCCGGCCGACGGCGGTCAACCTGCACTGGGCCCTGACCCAGATGATGGCTTGTGCCCGCCAGCATGAAGCCGACGGCGCTGAAGCCACGACGGCAGCCCTGGAAGAAAAGGCCGTGGCCATCCATAAAGCCGATATTGCCATCAATACGGCTATGGCCCGGTTCGGGGCCGATGAGCTGGAAAAGATAGGCCGTCCCTTGACGCTGCTCACGCACTGCAATGCCGGTGCCCTGGCTACGGCCGGCGTCGGCACGGCGCTGGGCGTCATCCGCGAGCTCCATCGCCGGGGCCTGGTGTCCATGGTCTATGCCGATGAAACGCGGCCCCTCTTGCAGGGCGCCCGCCTGACGGCTTTTGAACTCATGGCCGACCATATTCCGGTGACGCTCATTACCGATAACATGGCTGCCTGGACCCTCAAGACCAAAGGCGTCGATGCCATTATCGTCGGTGCCGACCGCATTGCGGCTAATGGCGATACGGCCAATAAGATTGGGACTTACGGGTTATCCCTGATGGCACGGGAACTCGCGATTCCCCTGTACATTGCGGCACCGGCTTCAACTTTTGATTTGTCTATTACTGACGGCAGTCAGATACCCATTGAAGAACGGAATCACGATGAAGTCCGTTCTTTCCGGGGTGTGGTGGCAGCCCTCCCCGAAACGCCCGTCTTTAATCCCGCCTTCGATGTGACGCCTCATGAAAATATCCGCGCCATCGTGACGGAAAAGGGCATTATCCACCGGCCGGATGCCGTATCCGTACCGGCGTTTTTCCAACACTAATTCATTATAGAAAGAGGTCTTATTCATATGGAATCTATTATTCGCGATATTAAGTTAGCTAAAAGCGGTCATGAAAAAATCAGCTGGGTCGATCGTCACATGCCGGCCCTCAATGCCATTGGCGACAAACTGAAAGCCGACCAGACCTTTAAGGGCAAAACGATTTGCGTCAGCGTCCATCTCGAAGCCAAGACGGCCTATTTGGCAGAAGTCCTTCATCGCGCCGGCGCCAACGTCATCGTTACCGGCAGCAATCCCTTGTCTACGCAGGACGACGTCGCTGCCGCTCTCGTCGAAGATGGCCTGACTGTCTATGCCTGGTATGGCGCAACCGATGAAGAATACTTTGATTTCCTCAATAAATCCCTGGACCATCATCCGGACATCATCATCGATGACGGCGGCGACCAGGTCCATCTCCTGCATACGACGCGGGCCGATGCCATGGAAAACCTCCTCGGCGGCACGGAAGAAACGACGACCGGTGTCAATCGTCTCCACGGCCTCGACAAAGCCGGCGAATTGAAGTTCCCTATGGTCGCAGCCAACGATTCGTATTGCAAATACCTCTTCGACAACCGTTATGGTACAGGCCAGTCCACGTGGGATGGCATCATGCGCACGACGAACTTGACCGTCGTCGGCAAGAAAGTCGTCGTCGCTGGCTATGGCTGGTGCGGCAAGGGCTGCGCTATGCGCGCGAAAGGCTTGGGCGCTCATGTCATCGTCACGGAAGTTGACCCGATTAAAGCCATTGAAGCTGTTTTCGACGGTTTTGAAGTCATGCCCATGGCAGAAGCAGCAAAAGTCGGCGATATCTTCGTCACCCTTACCGGCGACAAGGACGTCATCCGCGGCGAACACATGAAGAACATGAAAGACGGCGTCGTCCTGGCCAATGCCGGTCACTTCGACGTAGAAATCAACAAACCTGAATTGGAAGCCCTGTCTGTCCGTCATTTTGAAGCCCGTCACAACATCGAAGGCTATGAACTCCCGAACGGCCATGTCATCAATCTCCTGGCAGAAGGCCGCCTGGTCAACTTAGCTGCCGGCGACGGTCATCCGGCTGAAATCATGGACTTGTCTTTTGCTGTCCAGGCCCTGGCTGCCAAATACATCCTCGAACACCATGCCGAATTGGGCAACCACGTCTATGTCCTGCCTCATGAAATCGATACGGAAATCGCCAAGATTAAACTGGCTTCCATGGGCTATGCCATCGACACGCTCAGCGAAGAACAGCGTAAATACTTGAATCTCGACTAAGAACCAGGAGGGGAAACGATGAAAAAACTGATTCAGCACGTAGCCCTCTACCAGGACCACCGCGTCTTAGAAGGACAGAATATCGCCATCGACGGCTCGCGCATCACGGGCTTTCCCGAAGCGCCGAAGACGGCTGAGTACGATGAAGTCATTGACGGCAAGGGGATGCTGGCCCTGCCGGGCTTCGTCAATACCCATAACCATGTCGCTATGACGGTCTTCCGCAGCTATGCTGACGATATGCAGCTCATGGACTGGCTGGAAAAGAAAATCTGGCCGGCTGAAGCCAAATTGACGGATGATGTCATTTATGCCCAGTCCATGTTGGGCATTGCTGAAATGATTCGTTGCGGAACGACGGCGTATGCTGACATGTACGATCACATGGACCAGGAAGCCCGCGCCGTCGAAGAATCGGGAATCCGCGCCTGCTTGTGCCGCGGCAGTATCGGCATCGGGCCGAATGCCCAGGCCGGCCTCGATGAAAACCGCCAGCTCTTCCTCGACTGGCACGGCAAAGCCGATGGCCGCATTACTGTCATGATGGGGCCTCATGCGCCGTATACGTGCCCGCCCGATTATCTCCATAAATTCGTCGACCAGGCCCGGGAATTGGGGGCAGAAATCCATATCCACCTCAGCGAAACCAAAGGGGAAGTCGAAAACATCAAGCAGCAATACGGCAAGTCGCCGATTGCTTTGATGGATGAAATCGGCATACTGGATTGCGGCTGCCTGGCTGCTCACTGCGTCTGGGTCGATGATGACGATATGAACATCATGGCAGAAAAGCACGTACGCGTCGCCCATAATCCGGGCAGCAACCTCAAGCTGGCCAGCGGCGTCGCACCGGTGCCCAAGATGCTGGCTAAAGGCATCACTGTCGGCCTTGGCACCGACGGGGCATCGAGCAACAACAACCTGGACATTGTCGAAGAAATGCGCCTGGCTACGCTCATCCACAAGGCCCATACCCTGGACTCCTTGGTCATCCCAGCTGAAACAGCCATCAATATGCTGACTGAAGGCGGTGCCAAGTGCTTGGGCTATACGGACGTAGGCAAACTGGAAACAGGTTATAAAGCCGACATCACCCTCGTCGACCGCGAAGGCCTGCACTGGTATCCTAAGAACGATACCTTGAGCCTCATGGCCTACAGTGCCAATAGCATGGACGTCGACACAGTCCTGGTCAATGGGGAAGTCCTCTTACGCCATAAAGAATTCACCAAACTGGACATCGAAAAGATCAAAGCCGAAGCCGAACGGACCCGGAAGAAACTCTTTGCACAGATTTAGTTTTAGTGGTTCGTGACTCGTGCCTGTAGGGGCTTGCACGTGGCAAGCCCGCCGCAGGTTATGTTGGAATTTCCTCATTGCCAACTTAATACTCAAAAGGCGCTGTCTTCATGCGACAGCGCCTTTTTTTTGTCCATACCTGTAATAAATTACAGTGTGCTTGCTCCTTGGATTTAGTAAAATGGTATTAAGTATAAACTGCGTATGTATTTTTGAGTATGAGCAGGAGGGTATTGTGAAAAAGAACTGGAAATCGGCACTTCTGGCAGGACTGGTCCTGTGCGTGCTTCTGGCTGGCTGCGAAGTCCGCGGCACGGAAGTCAAACTGTACCGGATGGATTTGTAGGAGGGAAGCTATGAAAAGAAAGAAGGGCTGGACGCAGAGGGCCTGTCTGTGTCTGATGATCTTTCTCATCGGCCTGTCCGGACTGGCTGGAGCTTCCAGCAAAGAAGAGGTCTATGACCGGGAACTGGACACGCTGTATACCATGGTCCAAAGTGGCAGCAGCTATATCCTCTTTGGGGAAGAACGGGAGGACCTGATGGCCGTCTGGGAAGGCGTGCGGAATCTCTCCCCGGACCAGGGGCTGGAAGCGGTGAAGTACCAGCTGCTGGACTATAACGGGGACGGGAAGCCGGAATTGCTGCTCGGCCAGGACAACCGGATCACCAATCTGTTCACCATCCGGGACGGCCAGCTTCACCCGGTCTTCATCGGCTTTTACCGGAACGCCTGGTATTATCTGGGGAACGGACGATTTCTGAACCAGGGGTCCGGGGGTACGGGGATTACCATACTGGGAGAATACCGTCTGGACAGCGACGGGAACCTGGTGTGCGAAAGCTATTATTTTACCCACTGGGATCCGGCTATGGAAAAAGAGGAAGTTTACTGGAATACTGTGGGAGTCCCGGACCGGGCCCGGTCGAAGAAACTGGCCATGAATCCGGCTCAGTTCCAGGAACTCCAGAAAAAACGGAAGGACAAGGTTGAAAGGCTGTCCTGGCAGTCCCTGGCCCGATACGGCCAAGGGGGCGTGATACTGTCCCTGACCCAGTCCGGTGAGGGGGGAGAACCCCTGCTGGTGGTGATCCCCAGAGAGACGCTGGAAGATGTGCACCTGCTCACCCTCCAGGCGGTGGATGTCAGTGACAGCGGTCAGGTTACCTGGCAGGTGGAAAAAGACGAATCCCTAGGGAAGCTGGAAGCGGGTACCCGGTACCATTTCTCCATGGCCCTGGAAGGGACGGCCCGGGTTACGGCCCTTTCCTATTATGATCGGGAAGGCTATCACCGGAAGATTCTCCAGATCAGCGGAGAAGACGGGCGTCTGGTGGTGCAGGAGAAATAGTGCAAGCTGCTTTCTCGGATATCCTGAACGGCTTGATGATCATTCCGGACCTTATTAAGCCTTGCAAGTTCACCCTTTCCTTGTATAATGGAAGTATAGATTTCCGTTACAGGGGAAGGGTGATTGTTATGAACATGAAGAAAAAAGCAGCCGCTGCCTGTGTGGCAGTCATGGCCGCAGTTTCACTGCCTATGGGCATCGTGCCGGTCCAGCCGGTCCAGGCTGACCTCATTACCGATGTCATCGGCGGCCTCCAGGTGAAATCGGCCTTGAGCAAGCAGATCAAGCACTATGACACGACCAAAGAAGGACAGAGCGAGATTTACCAGTCCGTCACCAAGCAGACCGGCGTCCTCCATAATGAGTATTACAATGAACGTCTGGCGTCTATCATGAACCGCCTCAGCGCCAGCATCGCCCAGACGGACCCCAGCATCAAGACCTTGCCCTACCGCTGGTACGTCAGTCCGGACACGACGTTCAATGCGGCCTGCACCATGGGCCACGTCATGGTCGTCAATAAGGGCATGTTCGACCTGGTCAGCAACGATGATGAAATCGCCGTCGTCTTAGGCCATGAAATGGGCCACGGCCAGAAACACCACGTCGCCAATTCGACGCAGAAGAAGGTCAATGTCGAAATCGGCAAGATGGTTCTGGCCGACACGATTGGCGGTTCCGGTCTGAACAGCCTCATCCTCGACACGGTCAGCAACCAGATCGAGACGGTTCACATCGACCGAGCTGCCGAATGGGAAGCAGATAATCTGTCCTTTGATTATGTTACCCGGGCCGGTTATAATCCCGGCGCGACGGCGGCCATCTGGCAGCGGGTCATGGAAAAATACGGCGACAACACGAGTGACTTCGTCGGGGAAATCTTCTCGCCGTCGGACCATCCGTCTCATCAGGAACGGCGCGACAGTTACGCTAAAAAGCTCTATGAAATGAGCGGCAAACACGCCAGCGTCAAAGACGGCACGGTCTACGTCAACGGCAAGAAATTCATCAAGCCCGCAGCCATGTCCAGCATGAGCAGTGCCGAACGGTCCTATTTCGTCCTGGGCAACCTGGCCGCAGCCTACCAGAACGGCCACAGCAAGCAGCAGGCCACGGCGTCCGGCGGTACCCTCTACTTAGGGCCGCAGAACATCATGACGCCTGTCAACGGTGACCCGTCGGCGGAAGAACTGGCAGCGCAGCTCAATAAAATTAAATAATGACTGAAACAAATAGTAAAGGGCGGAATCGCCAGGTACTATGTATATTTTATATCTATCACCTGTAGTAAAATACAGGTGATTTTTTTTGAAAATAAGCTATCCTATAGGTAAGAAAAGGAATTCACAAGAAATGTTACGAAAAGGAGGGAGTCTTATGGGTTTGATTAAAGCGGCAATGGGAGCAGCCGGCGGTGTCCTGGCCGACCAGTGGAAGGAATTTTTCTATTGTGACAGTATGCCTCCTGACGTTCTCATGATGAAAGGACAGAAGCGGACGAGTTCGCGTGGCCGCAGTTCCAATACGAGCGGCGAAGACAATATCATTTCCAACGGCTCGAAGATCGCCGTCAACAACGGCCAGTGCATGATGATCGTCGAATCGGGCAAGGTCGTCGACGTCTGCAATGAACCGGGCGAATATATCTACGATATGTCGACGGAACCGTCTATCTTTACGGGCGGCCTCGAACAGGGGCTCCGGGATATGTGGGGCCAGATGAAGGAACGCTTCACCTTTGGCGGCGATACCGGCAAGGACCAGCGGGTCTATTACTTCAACATGAAAGAGCTCATCGGCAACAAGTACGGCACGCCACAGGAAGTCCCGTTCAAGATGAAAGACCCCGATACGGGCCAAATCCTCTTGATCCGCCTGCGCTGTTTCGGTGAATACAGCTATCACATCGTCGACCCGGCCCTGTTCTATACTAACGTGGCGAGCAACGTCGCCGACCGCTCGCCCTGAATGAGGTCCTGTCCAAACGCTGGCGGGAACTGCGCGGTCTGGAAATCGTATCCTTCGGCATCAACAGCATCAAGGCCAATGAAGAAGATGAAGCGAAGATCCAGAAAGTCCAGATGGGCAAGACCCTGTCGGACCCGTCGCTGGCTATGGGTGCCATGGCCGATGCCACCAGCGATTCCCTGCGCATGGCGGCCCAGAATGAAGGCGGTGGCGGTGCGGCTTTCGGCTTCATGAATATGAATATGGCCGGCAATGCCGGTGTCGGCCTGTATCAGCAGATGGCCCAGCAGCAAGAAATGATGAAGCGGCAGCAACTACTGATGGACCAGAAGCAGTTGGAAGCAGAAATGGCCCGAGTGAAGGAGGAAGCGGAACGGGTAGTGGCTGCGCAGGCAGGCGGAGCGACGGCGGCCGGTACGGCAGACAGCTGGACCTGCCCGCAATGCGGCACGGCGAACCAGGGCAAGTTCTGCTTGAACTGCGGCACGAAGAAACCGGAACCTAAGCCGGCAGATACCTGGGACTGTGACTGCGGCCAGACGGGCAATACGGGAAAATTCTGTATGAACTGCGGCAAGGCCAGGCCCGAAGGGAAAGGGCCGGAAGCGGGATGGACCTGCCCCCAGTGCGGCGCCGTCAATCAGGGCAAGTTCTGCATGGAATGTGGGACGAAGAAACCGGCGGTCGCCCCGCTCTTTAAGTGTGACAAGTGCGGCTGGCAGCCGCCGGATCCGCATCATCCGCCGAAATTCTGCCCGCAGTGCGGCGATCCTTTCGACGAACACGATAGCCAGTAAGCTGCAAGAAATGAGGTGAGTCTATGGCTCAGACAACCGTGGCCTATAAATGCCCGAACTGTGGCGGCCCCCTGGCCTTTACGCCGGGGTCCGAAAAAGTGACCTGTCCGTACTGTGATACGGAATTTGAAGTCGCCAAAATCGAGGAACTCTATGCCAAACAGGAAAAGATGGCTGCCGAAGCCCAGGCGGCGAAAGAAGCCAAGTGGGATACGGCCGATGCCGGCAGTGAATGGGGCGAAGACGAAGCGGCCCGGCTGCAGACCTTTACTTGTTCCTCCTGTGGCGCCGAAATCGTCAGCGATGGCAATACCATGGCGACGGAATGTTGCTATTGCGGCAATCCGACCATGATTCCCAGCCGTTTTTCGGGGATGTTCAAACCCGATTTCGTCATTCCCTTTAAAAAGACGAAAGACGAAGCCGTAGCGGCTTTGAAAGATTTCTATAAGGGCAAACGGCTCCTGCCCAAGGCCTTTACGGCGAATAACCGCGTCGAAGCCATCCAGGCCATGTACGTGCCTTTCTGGTTCTTCGATTCCGACGTGACGGCGTCGGCCGAATTCCGGGCCGAGACCGATACGGTCTATGACACGAGTGATGAGACCGTGACCGAGACCAGCGTCTACCGCTGCGACCGCCAGGGGACCATGCGCTTCCAGTGTATCCCCGTCGACGGCAGCCAGAAGATGGACGATACCTACATGGAAAGCATCGAGCCCTATGATTATGGCGACATGACGGCCTTTAGCAGTGCCTATCTGACGGGCTGTCTGGCCGACAAATACGATGTCGATGCCGAAGCGGCCGTGCCCAGGGCCGACGAACGGGTGCGCCAGAGCGCCCTCGGCGTCCTCGAAGGTACTGTCGAAGGCTATGACCGGGTAGAACTCAAAGACGATGTCATCAGCAAAGACGAAGGGGCTGTGTCCTATGCCATGGCGCCCGTGTGGATCCTGACGACGCGTTATCAGGACCAGCCGTATACGTTCATGATGAACGGCCAGACCGGCAAGATGGTCGGCAGCCTGCCTTATGATAAGGCCAAGGCCAACCTGTATTGGGCCGGCAGTGCCCTGATCTTGACGACGGTTTTCTACTTCATCGTCAAGTGGTTCTTATAAGGAGGGAGAGCCATGAAAGGATATGTAACCAAGAGTCTGCAGTTCCTGGCCTGCCTGTTCTTCCTGACGATGAATGCCTTGGCCGCCAATCCGTCCAGCCTGGCTGACGGGGCCCAGCTCTTGAAGGGCAGCGAGCGCATTGCCGTGCTGAATGAAATCGGCAGCATCGAGAAGGAATACGGCGTGCGCCTGGCCGTCGTCACGGTAAAGACGACGAATATGAAAGAAAAGAAATATGCCGACGCCTTCAAAGCCTATGCCTTGGAGACGGGCGAACTGCTGGCCTATTATGAAGCTAACGGCAAGGCTTACGACCCGCATGACGCCTTCAGTTGGACGGCCCTGCTCATCGCTCTGATCCTCGGTATCGGCGGCGGTTTCCTCATCCGGCGCTATCTCATCAACACCATGAGTAATGTCGTCCCTGCCCTGGCAGCGTCGGCCTACCTCGATGAGAACAGCTTCGACCTCACGGAAAAGGAAGATACCTTCCTGTTCATGAATGTATCCCGCACAGCCAAAGCGAAAAAATCGGAGCGGCATGACAGTACTGACGAGAAGCACGGCGGTGGCGGCGGGAAGTTTTAAGCCGGATTATGAGGAGGCCTTGTTATGAAATATGGGAAGCGAATACTACTCATGCTGATGGCAGCCTGCCTGATTGGCACCAGTGCCTCGGCCTGTGAAGAAGGGCATCACCGGTCCGTGCGCCTGGAGTCTGATGAAGCCCAGCAGATTCACGTTTTTACGCAATGTTGGGATACCATTTACCCGATGGACGGGAACCCCTTAAAGGAATTTGCCGTCACCGACCTAGACGGCAACGGCCTGCTGGAAATCCTGACGCGGGCCCAGAAGGAGGGAACTGTTCCCCTTGTCTATGAAGTGAACCCACAGCGTCAGGGGATAACCTTGAAAAGCAAGCAATGGTATTACCGTCACGTCTTCCAACATGACATCGCCTGGTTCGTTATGCATCCTGAAACGGCAGCCGGTCCCTGGGTGGGTCGTACGGAAACTGTCGAATGGATGCTCCAGGACAGCTATGACATCTATATGGGACGTAAGAATGCGTTTGGTTAAGAATGATTGGTATGGGGAAAATTTCTACGAAAGGCATCATTGTCTATGTATTGAAGGCCTATTGAGAAGGAGGGAATGGGATGGCTTTTGGCAGAAAATACTGGTTGGCCCTGGCTCTCTGCCTGGCCCTGCATGGGTCGGGCCAGGTCCGCGCCGACCTCGTCGTCTTACATACCAACGACGTCCACTGTGGTGTGGAAAATCAACTTGGCTATGCCAAGGTAGCTCAATATAAGAAGGACTTGATGAAGAACCCTGACGATACGGTGCAGCTCGTCGATGCTGGCGATGCCATCCAGGGCGAACCCCTGGGCAGCCTGACCCGGGGACAGGCCATTATCGACATCATGAATGTCGCCGGCTATGATTTCGCCATTCCCGGCAATCACGAATTCGACTACGGCATGGCGCGCTTCCTGGAACTGGCGCCGCAGCTGAACGGCGGCTATTACAGCTGCAACCTGATTGATCTGCGGACGGGGAAACCGGTCTTCCCACCGTATAAGATGGTGACTTATGACGGTGGGAAAAAGGCGGCCTTCATCGGCGTGACGACGCCGCAGACCCTGATTTCCTCGACGCCCCGCTACTTCCAGGACGATAAGGGGCAGTTCATTTACGGCTTTTCCGAAGATGCGACAGGACAGAAACTCTATGAACAGGTCCAAAAGGCCATCGAACAGGCCTGGGACGAAGGAGCCCGGACCATCATCCTGGTCACCCACCTGGGCCAGAATGGGTCGCTCCCGGTCTGGACCAGCGAGACCCTGGCTGCACATACGCAGAAAGTGGCAGCCATCATCGATGGTCATTCCCATGAACGCTATGAACGGCTGGTCAAGAACCGCAAAGGCCAGCCTGTCCTCATCGCCCAGACGGGAACGAAATTCCAGTCCGTCGGCAAGCTGGTCATCGATGACTACGGCCACGTGCGGGGCGAATTAGTGACCCGGCTGGATGGGTCCGATGCGGCGACGGAAGCTGTCGTGCAGCGTGGGATGGCTGTCGTCCGGGAACGGCTCCAGCAGCCGGTTGCCACGTCACCGGTGGATTTCGTGACCGACATCGAGGGTCAGCGGCGCGTCCGCAACGGAGAAACGAATCTGGCCGATTTAGCTGTCGATGCCATCCGTTACCGCCTGCATACCGATGTGGCGCTCCTGAACGGCGGCTCCTTCCGGGCTCCGCTATCAGTCGGTGTCGTGACCTATGAATCGCTGTACCGGGTCTTTCCCTTTTCCAATCAGCTCGTCGTCTGCAGCGTAACGGGCCAGCAGCTACTCGATGCCCTGGAAATGGGGGCTTCGCGGTATCCTCAGGAATTCGGCGGATTTTTACACGTGTCCGGCCTGACCTACCGCATCGATCCGACGATTCCCAGTTCCGTCGTCCTCGACGACAAAGGCCGCTTCGTCAAAGTAGCCGGCCCGCGGCGGGTCAAAGACGTCAAAGTCAACGGGAAGAATATCGAGGCCGATGAAGACTACCGCGTCGGCGGTACGGCCTACGTCCTGCGAAATGGCGGTGACGGCCAGACCAGCCTGCAAGGCGGCATCCTGCTGGAAGACACGGGATTGTCCGATGTCGACGCCCTGGCAGACTATCTCCGCCATAAAGGAGATACCCTGGCTGCTGACTACGGGAACCCGGCCGGACAGGGACGAATTACCCTTGGCCCGTAATTTTTTCTAGTTTGTAGTAGGGAGTTTGTAGTTTGTAGAAGTTGGTTTTAAATTTTTTACCCTTTGCTAAAAACTACAAGCTGCAAACTTAATACTCAAAAAGAGCTTGTCATCTTGCGACAAGCTCTTTGTCTATTCATCTGTATGACAATCATGTTATAATTAATAAAAAGGAAAGGCTATGTGTACCGGAAGACAGGTGACGGAGGTGGGGGAAATGGGCAGGCTGGTACGGTATTTCTGTTGCTTGTTTTGGTTCCTGGCCCTGTGTCAGGTTCAGGGCGGCCGGATTATATATGATGCCAGCGGGAGCCAGGCCTACGGTCGGGTCCTGCAGGCAGCAGGGTATGAGGCGGAAGGGATGCCGGCAGGCCAGCTGCTGCGTCACCTGCCGGAAGACGAGGTCATGGCCATCGAGGCTTATGATGTCCAGGCTGCCGTGCTCCAGGGGAACGACCGGGTCCCTTATTATTGGTATCCCCAGTATACGGCGACGGTCGTCCTGGCCGTTGCCGATAGCTGCCCGGCTGTCATTACGGGGTGGCATAGTCTGGAAACGGCGCCTGTGTCCCTGGCCGTGGCGACGCTCGAACCGGACCGCGACTTTTTCATCCAGGCCATGAGTTACGGCCTGAATCGGGATATATCGGGTCATGGCGCCGTTTCGGCTTTGCGCCGTATCCACGAACAAGGGCGCCTGATGCTGGACACCCTGCCAGGGCCTTATTCTTATTTCCTCGAACGGCAGCGGCCGCCAGCCGATGTCTATATCCTCTGGGATTATCAGGCCCGGCAATGGCAGCACCGGGGCGCGCCTGTCCATATCGTCGTCCCTGAAGAGGGGACCCTGGCCTTCGAGAAGGGACTTTTAGCGAAGGAGCCCCTGACGTTTGATGAGAATGCCATGAAAGGGGCCCTTCAGGCAGGCGGTTATGCGCTGTCCGCCCCGCCGAAGGCTGATGGCATCGACGATAGCGACGATTTTCTTCAGTATGCCAGTCATGTTTCGCAGCATACGGAACACCACGTCTTTGGCGTGTATCACGATACGGTCCTGAGCCGGGCCAATCATGTGACCTGGTATATGGCTGCCTGGTTCCTGGTCCTGCTCTGGGGCTGCCGCTTGCGGCGCCAGGTCTTACAGCCGCCGATCCGCCAGGCTTATCTCGGCGTCATCGTCGTCCTCTGCGCCTGGATCGCCGTCCGGATTTTTAAACTGGTCCTGCCCGGTACGATGAGCGACTGGATACGCTGGAGCTGGTACAGTTACTATCTCTTTTACGGCGTCCTCATTTCTCTGCTGGTCTGGATCGGCTACGTCGCCTCGCATATCGGCCTGACCCGTCCCTGCCCGCCGTGGCTGAAGGCGGCCTTTGCCGTCAATCTGCTCCTGGCGGCCGCCGTCATGACCAACGATTTCCACCATGGGGCCTTTACCTTTCCCGGAGCGCTGGCCGATGCCGACCGCTATCATCAGTATGGGATCCTCTATTTTCTCCTGTCCCTGACGTATGGGGCCGAGTTCCTCCTGGTCAACGCAGGCCTCTGTTATACCTCGTTGCGCCAGCGCGTGCGCCATCCCTGGTGGATGGCTCTGCCCCTGGTCTGCACCTTCGGGTATGGCGGCTACGTTGTCGGCTATGCCTGGGGCCTGCCGAATATTTTCCGTTCTGAACTGGTCCTGACGACAGTCGTCTGGACCCTGGTCTGGCTGGAAATCGTCACTAGAGGGCGATTCATCCCGGCCAATGAAGGCTATGTCGAATTTTTCCGCCAGTCGAGCCTGGCCATGCAGCTCTGTGACGATACGGGACGCGTCTGCTATGCCTCGCATGACGTGGACCGTAAGGTACAGGCCGATTGGGAAGCCCAGTCCATGCCCATCCGCGGCGGCTGGGTACGCTGGTATCGGGATATCCGCCCGCTGCGGGAGAAGCAGGCCGCCCTGCGCCGGGTCAACCAGGCCCTGACCCGGTCCTATGAACTGCGCTGTCGGGCCAGTGCCGTCC
>ENA-OURS01001268-OURS01001268.1-human-gut-metagenome-genome-assembly--contig:-NODE-1268-length-22591-cov-2.033103_pt1 | contig 22591 bp, 20 predicted proteins | sample MGYA00242109_ERZ509010 | MGnify/ENA primary metagenome ERZ509010 (study PRJEB26280, sample SAMEA2338774) | human gut metagenome | biome: human gut; feature: human-associated habitat; material: faeces... | reverse complement strand
TTCCGACGCTGCCGAGTTCATTGCGATGCAGGATAAAATCAATCTCACAACAAGTGCAAACAAAAACTTTGTGCTTACGAATGATATTGATCTTTCAAGTGTAAAAGCAGATGATTTTACATCAAATTCAGTATATGCAGGTGCGCTTGTTTCTGTAAGCAGAAACCTCAGCACCGCATCTAAAAATGTATTTTTCACTCTTGATGGTAACGGATACAAATTAAAGGGACTTAGCGTTACTTTCGGTAAGGGTGAGAATTTTGCGATTTTCGGTTATTTAAACGAAAAATCAACAATCAAGAATCTTGTTGTTGAAAACTGTGCGATCAATGCTGATACCGATGCAAAGAACTGTGCAATTCTTGCCGCTGAGAATGACGGTACAATTTTGAATTGTGAGATTAAGAATTCCGTTCTTTCGCTTAAAAATGTTGCAAATGCAGGTTTAGCTGCAGCTGTAAATGCCGGTACAATTTCCGGGACTAACGTAACGGGAACTCAGTCAAATGTGAGCGGAGCTTCGGCTGCATCGCATACAATTGCCGCAAACGGAACTGTTGGTGCAGTTGCGGGCTTGAATAGCGGCAAGATTACGGGAGTTTCGGCAATCAATGTCGGAGAATTTATTGATTCATCACTTTCAGGTAAAACAGTTTACGGCGGAATTGCCGGAACCAACTCAGGCAGTATTTCCAACAGCTTTGCCTCGGGCAATGTTACAGGCGGTAAGGCAGATAGTTTTGTTGGCGGACTTGCAGGTCGTGCCGAAAAAAATGCAAAATTTGTAAATAACTACGTTCTTGTTGCACTCAAGTGCAGTGCTTCCGGCAATGGACTTGTCGGAACAGGTGCAACTGCGCATATGCTCAGTGAGTGCTATTGGTCAAGTGCCGTAAGCGGCAGAGCGTCTTCTGTGACTAATCATGGAACTGATATCAATGATATAGACACTCTCAGGTTCAAGACAGTTAAGGTCGGTGAAACTGTAAGCGTTTCCAAGTCAACACTTTCTGCATCTTGGGGAAAAGCAAGCTTTTCAATCGGCGACAGCTTTAAGGCTGTCGGAAGCGGAATAACGGTTTCAGGTTCAAGTATAAAGGGCGTTACCGCAAACAAAGTATCCTGGTTCAATTATAAAGCAGAAATTTCTTTGCCGTCAACAATCGGTACGGGATCTCTTAAAATTTCGCAGAGCTTTGATTTGCCGGTTCTTGTTGTTTCCTCGGGAACAAGCGGCAACGGAACAGCTTCCGATCCTCTTGTCGTAGGAAACTCGGCTGAATTCCATATGCTCAAATATGCGCATGGCATTTATGCTAAGCTTAACAAGGATATTTCCGTGAATGTTTCCGCGTTTTCATTTAATGGAAGCTTTGACGGAAACGGTCATAATGTAATTATTTCCGCACCTATTTTCTCTGAGGTGTGCGGATCGGTTAAGAATGTTGAATTTATTTCAAAGACTGATATTTCGTCAGCAGTGCTCGGCAATGCTATGAAGGTAAAATTGAGCAATGTTGCTGTAACGATTTCAAACGGTGCTGTTTTTAATGCATCGGGAATAAATTCAGGTGTAATGTTTAATACGGTAGCGGGTAGCAGTACCCTTGATAATTGCCGTGTTAAGGCTGATGTGAAAATCACAGGTGATGTCACATCTTTCGGATCACTGGTCGGATCTGTAATCGGCAACGGAACTAAGATTACAAACAGCGGTGCAGCATCGAACATCAGTGCTTCCAAGAAAGCGACTAATGCGGCAATCGTTATTGGTTCGGTAGGCGGCTCTGATGTCGTCATTGAGAACTGTTATGTTTCGGGCAAAAATGATGCCGGAAAATATTCCTTTATTGCGAATATTGCTGCAAAGGACACTAAAATTTCAAATATTTATATGAGCAAGGGAACGCAGACTCCTGTCGATTTTGCTAAAGCTGACAGGACTCAGTTCAGCGAGTGGTCTTTTGATGACGGTGAGGTTGCATTCTTTACCGGCAACGGCGGAAAATTCGGAATAACCATTCCGTCTGTTAAGGCGTTGAGAGGTTCATCTGCATCCGATTATTCGGTTACAACGGATAATTCGCTTCTTTCGGCAGCAGTAAAAGCTGAAGACGGAGAAATTATTTTGAATGTCAGCCGTGTAGCGGGAGTTGTAACGGTTAAGGGCTGTGCAGTCACAGTGACAAATAAATCAACCGGACTTTTTACAACGGTTAAGATTTCAAACGGACTTGAGAAGGACAGCACGGGAAATTATATTGTTTCCGGTGCGTATGACCTTGCCTATGTCAGTGAGAATATCTCGGAACTTAATAAGGCGAGCTTTGTTGTTGATTCCGATATTGATATGTCAGAGCTTTCCGCATTTTCACCGATTGGCGGAACACTTGTTCCGTTTAGCGGTAAGTTTAACGGAAACGGACACACAATTTCCAATATAAAGATTAACGGAACATCGAAATCCGGTCTCTTTGCTTCACTTTATAATGCCGAGATAAGCAATTTGACAATCAGTTCGGCTCAGATTAATGCAAAGGGTCTCTATTCAGCGATTCTTGCCGGACAGATAACGGGCAATACCAAGCTTTCCGGCATCACGATTACTGACAGTAAGGTTATCTCGGACGGACTTTATTCCGGTATTGTTGCAGGCTCAATCAACTCCGGTTCGATTGATGTTTCCGATATCAGTATAGATAACTGGTCTGTAATTTCAAAGGCAAATTATGTCGGCACATTTGCAGGATATGCTTCATGTGACGGACAGGTCACAAATGTAAATATTGCAGATACAACTGTCAACGGAGCGGAATATGTTGCGGGAGTTGTCGGTCTTGCCGAGGGTAAGCTCGCCGTTAAATCCGTAACGGCTGACGGAATGAAGATAAAGGGTGTATCAGAAGTTTCGGGTGTTGCTGCAGGCAAGGGCGAGGTTTCCATTGCCAATGTCAAGGTCGTTTCTTCCGAGGTAGCGACAATCGCAGACAGTTCAGCATTTGTTGCCGGAGGAATTGCTTCAAGTTTTGGTTCGTCAATCAGCGATGTCGAGCTTAGAAACACGGTAGTGAAAGCGGGTGTTGCTTCTGCTGTTGTCGGAAAGGCAATTCCCGATGCAAAGCTTTCAATCAAGGGCGCAAATCTTTACGGTGTAAAGATTCAGTCGAAAAACGCCAATACGGTTGCAGCCGGAATTTTGGCGGTTCACAATGCCGGCGGCGCAGTTGTAATAAACGATTGTTATATTGATTCGGAGTCGACAATTACGTCAACTGCGGTGGCTTCGGGTATTGTAGGAGATGTAACAGGTGACGAAAGTGCGCTTGTTGCCGAGAATATTAAAACATTTGCAAAGATTGAGCTTCTCTCTTCGGCTGATGCTGTGGCAGCGGCCGGTGCTGTTGCAAAGCTCAGTGCTGTTTCACTCAATAATGTTCAGCTCAGAAACATCAAAGCACTCGGTTCAATTATCGGTAATGCCGCTGTGGGCGGTATGATCGGTGTTGTAAAGGGAATCGGCAGCTTTAACGGTATGATGCCTGTCATTTCCGATTCCGTATGTGCCGCTCAAGTTAAGACTGAGAGTACAAACAAAAATGCCGGCGTGGTGATTGGTTCCGTAGAGAACAGCAAGTCAATAAATACCGATAATATTGATTCAATGATGAGTGGAATTATTGTTTCAACATATTTCGGTAATGTTCCGGCGTTTGGCATTTCAACAGAAATAAAGAGCACTAATATCGTTGATTTGGATAAACCGAACGGCTCGGCAATTAAACCCTCTGTTGATACAATTTCTACAATTGGTGAAACCGAAATTACGCTCTCTAATCTTCCAAAGGTGAAGGGCTATGCTTTTGACGGTAACGCAGGCTGGTCTTCTGAAGCAGATGAGAGAATCAGTGTCGTTTCGTCGACAGAGAATACGCTTGTTCTTGATGTAAATCACATGGCAGATATATCTGTTGTTGCATACTATGTATCGGCATCTGACAGCGATGTCAGAATTCCTGTTCATTTTGCAATAAAGTCCGATGTTCGTACACCGCTTAAGGGTGACGGAACAATCAAGTCTCCGTATCTTATTTCAAATGCATACGACCTTGAGACAGTAGCATATTATGACAGCTATGGCAAATATTTTGCTCTCGCTTCGGATATTAGCTTCAGCACAAAGGACTTTGAGTTCGGCGGTGGCTTCTATAATGTCGGTAACGGTGTGGTTACAATCGGCAGTGCCGAATCGGGATTCAAAGGTAATTTCACAGGTCTTTATAACGGAAAAGTTCATTCAATCACCGGATTGAAGCTTTCCGGCAACGTTCTCGGCGGACTTTTCGGAGCAACGGACGGAGCAGTTATTTCCGATATTATTATCAACAACGCAGATGTAACCGGTCTCAACTATGCCGGTGTGGTTATCGGTAATGCAAAAGACACGGTTATCAAGAACGTAACAGTTAATTCGTCTTCCGCAGTTTCAAGTGAATTTGGCAGTGTTGCAGGTATTATTGCCGGCAAGGCTGAAAATCTTACAGCGGAAAACATTACAATAAATAATTCAAAAGTATCCACAACACTTACAGCGACCTCAGCTACAGTTGAGATTGCCGGCGGCATTGCAGGTATTTTCAGCGGTACGCTCGGCAGTGTTCAGATGAGCGATGTAACGGTTAAATCCGGCACGGTTGCAGGCGGCGTTGTCGGCAGTGCAGAAAACGCACAGCTTGATGGTGTTGTATTCAACGGAACCGTTTCAGCCGAAACGGCAGGCGGAATGATCGGAAACCTCAACAATCCGCTTGGAACCTCTGTAAAGGATTGCTTTGTTGGCGGTTCTGTAAAAGGGGAAAAGCTCGGTGCGGGTGTAATTGCGGAGATTGGAAGAAATCCGGCATTTATAGCTAAAACAGATAAAACTTTGATTAAGAATACTGTTGTTGCGGCTAAGGCTGAGGCGGAAAATTCAGCTGCAGTTATAGCTAAAGCAGACAAGGATACATTCTCAGACAGTGATAAAGCAAGTTCTAAGATTTTATCCGAGGTATATTATTCATCATATCAGAATGAAAGCGTCTTTGGTACGCAGGAGCTTAATTCGTATCAGAAATCCGGTTTTACAGCAGTCGATCTCAGCTCAATGAGCTGCACTCTTGGCGGAACAGAAAAATCTTTCATAACACTTAACGGTGAAAACACCGTTCTTGGCGATGCGGATATCAAATTGTCAGCCGGTAACGGTACCTATAAGTCCTTTGAGCTGAGCGGACACAAGTTTGAGCTTGTTTCTGTTAAGTCTGATCCAAATGGTGCTCTGGCTTATGACCAAGCAACATCGGCAGTCAGTGCTGTCGGTTCTGTTGAAGGCGCAAAGCTTGTTTTTGTATATTCAAATGGACTTGAGACAGCAATCCCGGTCGCCTATTCATCCCTTCTTGCAGGTTCAGGAACAAAATCCGATCCTTACAGAGTAGGAACGGCGGATGAGTTTGCAATTATGATGCAGAACGGCGACCGTGACGATGTTTATTACGTTGTTACAAATGATATTGATCTCAGCACAGTTAAATCAGCTGAGAACTTTGCAGGAATACTTGACGGCACAAACCATGTTGTATATGATTTCAGCGGAGAGTCACTTTTTGCAGGTGTAAGCGGAGAAATAAAGAGTCTCGGCTTTGTAGGCTTTGACATTGATTCCGATTCTGCAACTTCAATCGGTGCTGTTGCAGGAGAGCTTAACGGTGCAACGGTTGAAAATTGCGTTGTGGTTGCCGATGTTAACGCAAAGGGCACGGTTCAGGATGCCGGTATAATTGCCGGTCGTGCGATAAACGGTACGGAAATTAAGGATTGCATTACTTCCGGTAGAGTAAGCGGCTCGTCGCTTCTTGCGGCCGGTGGACTTGTCGGTGATACGAACAACGCTATAATCAGCGGCACGGTTTCAACTGCATACGTATCGTCCGGCGGATATGCCGGCGGACTTGTCGGTGAGGCCGATTATACATCTGTAAGCAATTCAGTATTTGCAAATATGGTTAATTCCACTGCCCTAAAAGCGGGCAATGTAGTCGGAAGATTTGGTACCTCATCTTTGGCAGAGAATGTTTTCTTTGACGGTCGCACCGCAAGGAACAATCTTGCTGCGGCAGAGGGAGAATCGGATTCCATGAAGGAATCGACCACAAAGGCGTTGGCTGATGCAGCAATTATCGGTTTTGTTACAACAAATTCCGGTTATGCAGTTCCGGCTTCACTCAAATCAAGTGAAAGCTCAGCAAAGTTTGCAACGGCTGTTGAGTTTGCTGCACTTGCTGTGAAGTATATGTCAGGCTCAAATGCGGGAACAGCGATGAGCTATACGGATATTAAGATTACTGCCGAGGTTAATTCAAACGCTTTGAGTGTTGATAAATCAAAGGGTCTTGTAATTACTCTTATGAAGAATAAAGACTATGCTTCAACGGATAATTTGATTGCAAGATATGCCTATCCGATGAGCGACAAGTTTACAACCATAAGCTATTCGATCAACGATAAAACAGGTAAACTGACAGATAAGCTGGTCGGAGTTATGCTTAAGACAAAGCTTAATGACAGTTCAAATTCGTTTAGCTTCTTCACAACAATCGGTTCGGAGATTAGAACCATAAACGGCATTGGCGTTACAGAGGGCGGAATTTATGTTGACCTCAGCTTGCCGAACGGTTATGGTTACAGTGTCAGAGCGGTTGATTCCGACGGAAAGACGCTTAAGGTTACCGATGAGATGAACGAAGGTAAATTTATTGCTACAGATAATTCAGATAATGTTGATATAGTTATCGAAATTAACGAGTCAAAGCCCAAATGGGGTATCAGAGCTATCTGGAGTGTTATTGGTAAATAAGTAGAGGGTTGATGTTACAATGAAAAAAGAGTTTGCATTTATCAAAAACTTAATATTAGCTGTGGCATCGGCCCTGACTCTTATAGCGGTTTCTTTTGCATGGTTTAGCAATTCCAGTGAAAATTTTGTTCCGTCAATTAAGGGTGAGGTTGTCAGTCCGACTTATGCAAGCGTTGCTTATTATGAGGCGGATAACAACGGAAATTACTCTCGACTTACGGGAAATATAGAGCTGAAAAATTGGTCATCGGGTTCATTTAAAAAATACAAGATGATTTTAACGACGGCAACAGACGAAAAGCTTAAGCTGAGCATGTCAATAAACGAATTGCCTTCAAATATGAATTCAGATTTAAAAAAGTCCGTTCAGGTAAAATACAACGTCTACAAAGCGACAAAAACGATGAAAAACGGAGTAATGACATTTAATGACGGTGCTTTGCTTTTCAGCTCGGATTATATGAGCCTTGCAGACCTCTCAAACGGAAAGATTTTTGACGGAAGATCTCTTGCCGACAGTCAAACGGAAAAGAATGATGTTTACATTATTTACTATGAGATTGGGCTTTCGGCCGACAGCCCGTCATCAATAGAAGGCCTTTCATCATCACTCGGAACGTTGCAAATAAGCGTTCAGCCGGTATCATAATATATGAAAAAAGCAAGTAAGGTTTTTTCTAAAGTCATGGCAGTGCTTTCTGCAGTGATATTTATCTTTGGATTTACAGTTTTCATTTCGGTGCTCGGTGCATCTGCGGGGAAAGCACCAAGTGTGCTTGGATTCAGCGTTTTTCAGGTGCAAACGGGAAGTATGGAACCGGAAATTCCAATTGGCGGAATTGTTGTAGTTCACAAGACCAACCCTTCATCATTAAAGGTCGGCGATATTATATCGTTCTATTCCAATGATACAAAAATAAGCGGAAAAATCAATACACACAGAATTATTGAAATCAAAGACAGTGACAGCGGTGAAAAAATATTTTACACAAAGGGCGATGCTAATGACTCTGCCGATACAGCGGCTGTTTTTGAAATGGACTTGATTGGTAAAGTTGTTGTAAATTTTGGTACGGTTGGCGGTTCGGTTCTGGGCGTGTTGAGGAATCCGAAGATTATATTTATTTTTATTGTGTTGCCGCTAATCTTAATTACATTAGGCGAAGCGGTTAATTTGGCTAAATTGATTGCCGAATACAAATTCTCGGATCAGAAGGATGAAGAAGATGAAAAATCTTCACAAACAAAAGATTAATATGCTTCTGACCGCAATCGTGATTTGCATTTCGGTCGTGGCTGTCGGAGTGGTTTATACTCCGAAAATATTAAAGATGGATATGAAAGTTGTCGAAACCGGCAGCATGTCTCCAACAATCAAGCCGTATAGTTTGATATATATAAGGCCTTATGACAGCTTCGAGGATTATAGAGTAGGGGATATTGTTACTTTTACAGAAACAGGAATCAGCAAAAAAGCTTCACTCACAGGATTGTTGAGATCGATGAGCAAACGCAAAGCTTTGTTACTAAGGGTGATGCGAACAAGGAAAATGATCTCGGTAAAATCTCGGCCGAATATGCTCAGGGCAAGGTCGAAGTGTCTATTCCCTATTTGGGATATTTTGTGAAATTTCTGCGATACACTGCCGTTAAGGTTGCAATCGCAATAATATATGTCGCTTGGGCGGCGATTGAAATTGAGCTGTTCATGGCGGAAAGGAAGAAAGCAAATGACTAAAAGAATAATTGCTTTTGTTGCATCGTTGGCGGTTGTTGTAGGTCTTATGAACTGCGGAACATCATATGCATGGTTTGTTACGACGCTGGAAAAAAAGCAGAGTATTTCAGTTTCCGTTGTAAGCACAGCACAGACGGCAAAGCTTGCGGACCTCGACAGCGGTGAAAAAAGAATAATTATGCCCGGCGACAACCTTGTAAATCTTGACGGACGGGGAGCAATGCTGAGGATCAATAACGGTTCGACAACCGATGTTCAAATCAGGCTTTCAATAGAATACACAAGCTACGCTTCCGGCAAGGCGGAGCAGAAGCTTTATTCCGGAAATAACGACGATATTGAAGTCACTTTCGCCGCTGACAAGTGGTCAAAAAATACGAATGCAAGCGGAGTCTGTTACTTCTATTATATGGGCAATAGCTACAGCTCGGCAGAGGTTTATGATCTCAACAGTGTTCCGGCGGTTAGCTCCGATGTTTCATATGTGGATGCTATTTCAAGCATATCTTATAAGAATAATATTTCAAAGGCATATTCGGGTCAGCCTGTAAACATAAAGGTGAGCTTTGAGGCTAAGCAGGCAGATAATGTTTCATGGAGCAGCATTGATTCATACCGGCTTTCCGGAACTGCTGCATGAAAAACGGCAGAGTCAGGCCGAAAATCGGCAATATATTATTTAATATTCTTTCTATTGTAACATTGATTGCTGTTGTGTTTGTGCTTTTTAACATTGTCTCAGGCGCAAAGGGATATGCCGTAACAAGTGAAAGTATGGAAAAAACACTTTCAAAAGGCGATATAGTTTTTTCGAAGAAAGTCAGCTTTGAAGAATTGAGGGTCGGTGATGTTATAACCGTCGGTTCCAAAGAGCTTGATGAATATTTTACCCATCGAATTGTCAGCATTGACAAGGATAACAAAACGATTGAGACGAAGGGTGACAACAACCCGGAGAAGGATCCGATGGCAACACCGGCGGACAGAGTTATAGGCAAGATGTGGTACAGTGTGCCGCTTCTCGGTTATATTACCATATCTTTCGGGAGCGTTTCCCAAACAAAAGGCTTGATAATCTTAGCGATCGTTGCGGTTGCATTGATTGCACTTAATATGATTTTAACCGGCACTAAAAACAAGAAAAACGGAGGTGGCAGCGATGAATAAAATTAGAAGAATAATGACGCCTGTTATGGCGATTGTTCTTGTTCTTTGCATCGGATATTTTTCGGGAATGTCAAAGACCTCCGCATGGTTCTATGACAGCGGCGTTATCGACAGCGGTGACAGCTTTGTTTTCGGAAATCTTTCTGTTAACACCAAGTTTGTTATAAACCACAGCGTCCTGTTTGAAGCAACAACAAAGCTTGCCGATGAGAACGAAAAGTTCTTCGACAAAGCAGTTAATTTTGATGACGTCAATGTTGCCAATTCGGGAACTGTTCCGGCAAGGGTTTATATCAATATCGATGTCACAAACGGTGCAAAGGGTTATCGTTGGTTTGTATATACCGATGATATGCTTATCAACGGAAGCATAAAAGAGACAATTAAAGCCAATGTGAAGGATCTTACAAAAGCAGGGCTTGATGAATACAACAGTTCAAAGTATGTTCTTCTTGCTCCCGGTGAGTCGAAAGTCGTTAGAATTGCAAGCTGGGTTGAGTATGATGATGTAAGTGCAGAGCTTATGAAAGGCGAGTCGCTTACCATCGCAACAAGAATTTATATGACCGCCACACAGAATACGGACGGAATAATTGATTAAAGGAATCGAGGTGACGGATATGTCAAAAAAGATAAGCAAAAAAGCAATAGTTATCATTGTTGCGGTTATCGCAATAATTGCCGTAGTCGGCAGTTCTTTGGCGTGGTTCGTTACCCAAACATCCAAATCTCAGAGTTTCATTCTTTCGGGAATTAAAACTTCGGCGAATGTCTATTTTGCAAACGGCAAAAACAATGTGGACGCTGAAAAATTTAAGGATGAGAATGGACTTTACACGTTGAGCCTTAACAAAGACGATGAGAATTATATCGGAAAGCTCAAGGTTATTATCAATCGCAGCGGAGCAACCTGTTGTCTTAGAGTTAAGACGGTGTTTGAGTGGCAGCTTGCCGATGGTTCTGTTACTCAGTTCACGACAAATGTTCCATATGTTTTTACCAACGATTGGTATGATAATCGCAGTGTCGATTACTGTGTTTATTATATGGGCGGTGACCGCTCGGGTAAAGCAAGAGTTGATACCCTTTTCCTTATAAACAGCTTTGATGAGAGCAAGTTTGACCTTTCGGGCGTTGAGGAAGGCACATCGGTCAAAGCCTTGATTGAAATTGATGCAGTTCAGACAAACCGTTATCCGCAGCTTTGGAATATTGAAAAATTACCGTGGGAATAATGGAAGTTGATATCTATGCCGAATAAGAAAAATGTGCCTGTGGCAGGTAAAACTGTCGCCGGCAAAAACAATTATAACAAGAAAAAAGAAGCACAGAAGAAAAAAGCGGAGGCAGAGAAAAACGCCCGGCGAGTGCTTGAAGAAAAAGAAAAAAAGCAGAAGCAGCGTGAAAAACGCAGCGAAGAGATTCGTAAGCAGCGACAAAAAGCTTCGGCTAAGAAAACCAAGGTGGCCGAGAAGGCGTCAAAAAGAGAAAAGAAAAAGGTTTTGCGTAAACGCCAAAAGGCTCGTTTTATAAAAAAGTTCCGATACTATACGAGCAAAAAGTTTCTTTCTTCGCTGAACTATTTTCGTATTTTTACTTGCATTGTTTTGCCGATCGCCGTGATTGTTACCGCAAGCATATGTGTATCTCGGTCGGTTTGGGTAAATGTTCCCTCAGAGATAAGAGCAACCGAATTTAACGGAAGAGTGGAGAGCGAAACGGTTGCTGAGGACAGCGTTTTCAACGCACAGCAACAGCAGGTTTTTGTTGACGCTCTCAATGCAAGAGGAAGTAATAAATTCAGCTTCTACTTTAATTCGGTTGTTAATGTCGGAGATGATTTTTCAACGAACGACCTTTGTTTTGGCAACCCCAAGACCAATGACTGCGTGCTTATTGCAACAGTGTATGATAAGGATGACGCGGTTCTTTATCGTTCGCTCGGACTTGAGCCGGGTAGGGAGATAAACCACGTTAAGCTATTTGACGAGCTGAGCTATGGAATACACGATGTCAAGGTTGCGGTTAATGCCTATGACCGAAAGACAAACAAAAAAATCGGCACTAAATATGCTGAAATAAAGATTGCGGTCGGTGTGGAGTACAATGGCGAAAAATAAATCAAAAAAATCAATATTGATGGCTGTTTTTGCCGTGATAGCGTTTGTGTTGTGTGTGGTTGCTTTGACCGGCAGTGCGCCTCGCATAAGGCTTTCTCTTGCGGGCGGCGGAAAGGTCAGTAACGGTATTCTGGCCGGAGTTGAAGCGGATGCACACATAACAAGCGTTCCGGAGGGCGAGATACGCTATTTGATAAACAAACGTATTATGTTTGAAAACAGCTATTCGCTTGGCAATGTGATGCTGGAGAATCCCGAAAGCTGTCAGTATGATATTAAATTTGTTATCTATAAGGATGACGGCGAGATGATATACACTTCGCCGATGATTAAACCCGGCCAGTGCCTTGAAAAAGATAAGCTTTCGACTGTGGTTAAGGCGGGCGAATATAATTGCTCATACTCGGCGCAGGCGTATCAAAACGGCGATTTGAAAGGTGAAGTTACCGGAGTTGTGACTGTAACGGTCGGATAAAATGAATATTTTCAAGACTGTCGTATTCCGGCAGTCTTATTTTATGTAAAAAAACACCTCGGAGATTTGAATAAAACATCTCCGAGGTGTAGCTGTTATTGTTTAGGTTTATTTGTTATCAATCTTATAAATTGCGTAAGCAAGGAACTGACCGTTTACAAAGTCGCAACCGTTTGTGATGATGAAATCCTTATAGGCCTGAATGTAAATACCCTCTGACATTATGCCGGGATTTGATTTTTTCGTCGGATGAGTGAAGCTTGTGGTTCTCGGTGCTCCTGCACTGGAAACATGAACCATTGTTGCAGTTGTGCCGTCATAGTCCGAGATATTGAGGTCGGGGTTGTAGCATTCCATATGATATGCCCAATGAGAATGGCCGTTGAAGAATACAACGTTATGATACTTCTCAAGAAGCTTTCTGAAACGTCTTTCGTCCTTGTTGCCTTTAAAGTAGGGGATCGTATAGAAGAAACCCCAATCGTTGTATATGTTGCCCTCGCCGAGAAACGGGTTGCCTTTGGGAGCATTGAGGAAGGTGTGGAAATAGAGGTAAACTCTCTTGTCCTTGTATTTCTCAAGCATTGCCTCAAGCCAATCCTGCTGTTCGTCAGTTACGATCTGAACAAACGGAACATAAGCGTCTTTAACCTGGCTAAAGAAAATGAATACATCGCCATTAGTTTCTTCGCCTGAATAAACGAAATCATATCCGTTATCGGCTACATCCAGAACACCGTCCGGCTTGTTGTCGGAAAATACGCCGACATTAACGTTTGCTTTCCATGAATCGTAGTTAAACTTATCTCTGCAGTCATGGTTACCCTTACAGGCGAAGATGTTGAAATCGTGCTGATCATTGTACTTATGGAAAGATTCATACGAGGAAGTTTCGCCCTCATATGAAAGATCTCCGGAAACGCCTACGATTGAAACACCCATATCGTCGAGGAAGTTAAGTGCCTGAGGATAGGAGGTGTCTGACCAGTCGTTGCCTTCGCCGTCAAAGTATCTTCCAAAGTGAACGTCGCTAAGCGAGCCGAAGCTGTAGGTCATATCGCCGTAATCGGGAATGTTTTCTTCAGGGATTTTGTCCGTATCGAGGAGCTGATCCTGATAATAGAGAAGTATGGTTTCCGCACCGTCGGGAATTGCAAGGAAAGAATTTGTCTCGTGCTCGCCTTTACCTTTCTTTACGTCAACCTGAGCGAACCAGCTGTAAGGAACAGTTTTGCCGCTTGGGGAGCTTGTGGTAAGCTTGTTGCCCTGTGCGTCGCCCCAGTAAAGCTCATAGGTTGCGTCAAAGTTTGCCGTAACCATTGCCGTACCTTCGGCAGAACCGGCCTCTTCTCTTGTGAAAATAAAGTTTGCATTTGCCTTAACTCCGTCTGACGGAAACGGAACGGGAGCAATTATTCCGGCAGAAATGAGGGCCGAAAGAATGAGCGCAATAAGCTTTTGCATGAAATTGACTATCATATTTTTCCTCCGAATTTTAAAAATTTGTGTATCCGCTGATACCAAAAATATTATACCATTTTTAAGCAACGGAAATCAATACTTTCTTGACATTTGTGTTATAATTGTATACAGAAAAAAGAATGGAGGTACATTTATGAAAGACTTTTACAGTATTGTTAAGGCACGCAGAAGCATCAGAGGATACAATAGTGACGAAATTCCTGCCGATAAGCTTGCAAGAATTCTTGAGGCCGGCACATATGCACCGACAGGCCGTGGGAAGCAGTCGCCGCAGATTATCGCAATAAAGGATAAGGCAACAAGAGATAAAATTTCAGCACTCAATGCAGCAATCATGGGCACGGACAGCGACCCGTATTACGGCGCACCGGTGATTGTTCTTGTGCTTGCGGACGGAAATGCCAATACCTTTGTTGAGGACGGAAGCTGCGTGCTCGAAAATCTCATGCTTGCCGCCGAGGCTGAGGGTCTTGGTTCTGTTTGGGTTCATCGTGAACGTGAAATCTTTGATAGCGAAGAGGGAAAAGCTTTGCTTCGTGAATGGGGCTTGCCGGAAACACTTCGGGGCGTAGGCTCGATTGCTCTTGGATATCCCGCTGTTGAGCCGAGAGAAGCCGCACCGAGAAAGGCAGACTATATAAAGATTATCTAAGATAAAACAATTACAATTTGTAACTTTTTGTAACTTTTTCAAATTTGTCAGATATGACGTCTAATGAGCAAATCTGAATATAGTTTTATAGCATTCTATACAAAAAATTAGCTGATTTTGACTGCAACAGGCCATAAATATGGACTCGAAATCACATTTTCGGGCGTTCAAAATTTGACTTTTGTAACTTTTTGTGTTATACTCCTGTCCGTTGTGCAAAAACTACCGACAGGAGTTATTTTATGAAGACAATAATTAAAAAAATAATGCCGGTTCTTTTGGCAATAGTTACTATCCTTACAATCGCCTCATTTAACACGGCGAGTGCAAAAGGATATAATTGTACGAATGCGAAGCTTCAGCAGCTTATCAATGAGTGGGATGGCGTTTATTGGACAGGTTCGTTCAGAACGGCAACTACATGCAAGGGCTTTGCCGATATGATGTTCAATGAGCTTTACGGCAACGGCGGCGTAGGTGCTTACAATTCGGGTGCTTACAGCTATTATGTTCCGACCCCTCGAAAGGCAACTGAGCTTGCAAGACTCAGCTCAGCGGGCTACCGGGATTTTTATAACATCATGCATAAAGCCGCTTCGGGCGACTATATTCAGTGGGCAACCGCATATTCGCAGCATTCGTCAATTTTCATTTCGTGCGATGAAAACGGCTTCTACGTTTTTGACAGTAACTATGTTGAGCCGTATCTCTGCACCGTGCATTACATCACCTATCAATATATTACTGATGTAACCTATGGTGTTTCTCTTTACAGGTCGACCTCAAGTGCCGCCGCTGTGAAGAAAAAAGCGAAAAAAACTGTTGCAAAGAAGGCAAAACCAAAGGTTATTCCATATGAATTTGCGGAAAAGAATGTCGCTCTTTCATATATGGAGACCTACACACCGACCGTTAACGGCGGAAAGAAAATAGCAAGCTGGACTTCCTCCGATGATCATGTTGCCGTTGTAAGCAGCGACGGCCTTATTGAGGGCGTTTCCGGCGGCACGGCAGTAATCACTGCAATTAACACAGAGGGCAAGTCAACACAGATGACTGTAACTGTCGAGGATACCTCGGTCAAAAGAATTATCGGTGTGTTGCTTGAGGGCTTCAAATCAATGGATATGAGCGACCTCATTGCCTAAGTTGAATAATGAAGAAAGCGTGACCGATTGGCCACGCTTTTTTAATTTTTCTTCAAAAAATTCACTCCGAATATTCTGTGAATCGGTTTTGTGATTTTTGATTTCATACGTTGAGTTTGTGTCATCCAGCTTCCTGAATACCAGTGAATAGAAAATGTGTTTTCCGTTTTGCTCATGATTCCCGTGTTGCTGCCGTAAGGATTCATGTAGTCGCTCGGGAGAATCAGTGCGCCTGCAACGGTCTGCATTTTTCCGTCAAGCTTCAATCCATGGCGAAGCAGGGCGTCCGTATTGAGTCGGGGGCAGGTAACCGTGCCTCTCTTTCCGTCAAGGTAAGGCTCATATTCTTTAACCATTGCGGTAATGGCTTCACCATGAGCAACAGACCCGAAGCCGAGTCCCGTTGCGACGTAATCGGGGTTTTCCAGACCGAAAAATGCGTCATTGTCAAGAAGAAAATCAATATTTTTAATAAGCTCAACATCGGTGTCGAAATATATTCCGCCGTTTTTTTCAATTATTTCAAGTCGGGCAAAATCGCTGAGAAAGGCATATTTCTTTTCTTCGGCGCACATCTTGGTATAGCCCGTTGAATTAACGTCGTAGTTACTCTCGTTCCATTCGATAATTTCATAATCCGGGCAGAATTTTTTCCAGCTTGCTATGCATTTTTTAACGGATTTCGGCTTTTCACCGCCGCCGAACCAGCAATAGTGAATCTTTTTGGGAATCATTCGGTCACCTCCGTAAAAAGTATTATAGCATAAACAATCAAATTAGGCAAATTTAGCTTAAAAGACAAATCAAAATAAAAAGTCCCGCTCCGAAGAACAGGACTTTACTCTGGTGAGGATGAATGGATTTGAACCATCGACCCCTTGCATGTCAAGCAAGTACTCTAACCAACTGAGCTACACCCTCAAAGCAGGGATATTCTATCATACTTTTTTCCCTTTGTAAAGGGTTTTATAAAAACTTATGGAATCATTTTCTCTTTTTCCTTGAAATATAGTCGGTTATAGGTTATACTTTAATCTAAGGGAATATGAAAGGAGACATAATGTATTACATTATAATGGACCTTGAGTGGAACAATGCTTTTGTTCACCGAACAAAGAGCTTCATGAACGAGATTATCGAGGTCGGTGCAGTTATGCTTAACGAGGAGCTTGAAGAAATCAGCGAATTTTCCTGCTTCGTCAAATCGAGAATAGGCAAAAAAATACGCAGTAATATTAAAAAGTTGACTCATATCACAAACGACGATATGCGAAGCGGTGAGCCGTTTGAAGCGGTGATGAAAAAGTTCGAGGACTGGATAGGAAACAGGGAGAACGTTATTCTGACATGGGGCAATAGTGATATCCGGGTTATTATTGAAAATTTCCGTCTTCTTACGGGTCGAGAGACTGTTCCTTTTTTGTCAAACTACACGGATGTTCAGCGATATTTTCAGATTAAAAGGAATATCCCGGTTGATAAGCAGCTTGGTCTTTTTAATGCGGCCGAGGACGTTGGAATGGATCCAAACAGCTTTTCTCACCACAGAGCGTTGGATGACAGCTTGCTGACCGCCGAATGTTTCAGACGCGTCCGTGACGATGATTTTGAAAGATACATTCAGCCGTGCGATAATACGTTTTATGAAAGGCTTTTCTTCAAGCCTCATGCGATCAGCAATATCAACAGCCCTCTTGTTGATAAAAGCTTGCTCAACTATACCTGTGAGGAATGCGGTGTTAAGGGTAAAATCATAAAGAATTGGCGTTATTCCAATCAGTATTTCCGAGCAACATACGTTTGCCCTCAATGCGGCAAGCAGGTTCGTGTTGCCGTTCGTTTTAAAAAATATTTTGATTGTCTCGATACAAGAAAAACGGTTACTCTTATCAAAGATGATGAACCGCCGATGCTTATACAAAATGGCCTTGAATGATTTATTCAAGGTCTGCTTTTTTGTATAAACCGTAAAATGTGAACAAATTATAAATAAGTGATTGACAAATCATACTTTCTGGTATAAAATAAATCGAACTCTTTAAGAGCGGTACAGAGATGCCGACAAGATTTTACATGAAGCAGAGCAGGGTCTGCATATATACTTATGTAATTTTGTGTCTTGTCGCACTGTGCGACAGGGCATTTTCTTTTTTTCGGAGGCTCGCATGAACAAAAAAATCATGGATGAAGCGGCTCTTGGAAGAGCTGTAATGAGAATCTCACACGAAATAATCGAGAAAAACAAGGGAACCGAGAATATTGTGCTTGTCGGAATCAAACGCAGGGGAATCTACCTCGGACAGATGATTCACGACAACATCATGAAGATTGAGGGCGTTGACGTCCCGTTCCAAACCTTGGATATACATTTTTATCGTGATGACTTGACCAAGGAGAGTGATGCTCCGGTCTATAACGCCGAAAACAATCAGTTTGAAGTCACGGATAAAAAGATTGTCCTGGTTGACGACGTTATATACACGGGCAGAACGGTCAGAGCGGCAATCGAAGCGATCTTCACAATGGGCAGACCGTCGCAGATACAGCTTGCCGTGCTTATTGACAGAGGACATCGTGAGCTGCCGTTTAAGGCGGACTATATCGGCAAGAGTATACCAACCTCAAAGAATGAGACGGTATCGGTCAAGGTTGAGTGTATCGACGGAGAAACAGGCGTGGATTTGCTCACGGATTAAGGATTTAAACACGAACGTGTTTGAAATAAAGGAAAAAAACGGAGGTATATCAAATGCAACTTATTTACAATGTCAAAGACAAACCGAAATTCGGTCAGCTTATCGTTTTCGGTTTCCAGCAGGTTCTTGCTATTCTTGCGGCAACAATCGCAGTTCCGACGATCATCGGTAACGGAATGTCGCAGTCGGCAGCTCTTTTCGGAGCAGGCGTCGGCACAATCGTTTATCTTCTCTTCACAAAGTTTAAAAGCCCTGTTTTCCTCGGCTCATCATTCGCTTTCATCGGTTCGATGCTTGCAGCCTTTGCAGGAGCGATTTCCGAGGCAGCCGGACACTTTGGTCTTATCATCGGTGCTCTTTTCGCAGGACTTGTTTATGTTGTTATTGCAATCGCTGTAAAGGTTGCAGGTGTTAAATGGATCAACAAGCTTATGCCTGCCGTTGTTATCGGACCGACGGTTTCAATCATCGGATTGTCGCTCGCAGGCAATGCAGTCGGCGATCTCACACTCGGTAAGGTTATGACCGAGGTTACAACTCAGACAGTTGAAAACGGCAAAATCGTTGATGTTGTTTCGTCCGTATCAACCGCAAGTCCGTATGTTGCACTTATCTGCGGACTCATAACTCTCTTTACTGTTGTTATCTGCTCGGTTTACGGCAAGAAGATGACAAAGCTCATTCCGTTCATTATCGGTATCCTTGCAGGCTATGTTGCCGCTGCAATCTTCACCGTAATCGGTATCAAGACAGACAACACAGCACTTCAGGTTATCGACTTCACGGTTTTCCACGACCTTAAGTTGTTCTCCGTTCCAGATTTCACATTCCTTGAGGCTGCAAAGGGCGCTAAGGAAATCGACGCTCAGTATCTCGCAACTGTTGCAGTTGCTTATGTTCCCGTTGCATTCGTTGTATTCGCAGAGCATATCGCAGACCACAAGAACCTTTCCTCAATCATTGAGCAGGATCTCCTTGAGGAGCCGGGTCTTCACAGAACGCTTCTCGGTGACGGTGTCGGTTCAATGTTCGGCGCAATCTTCGGCGGCTGCCCGAACACAACATACGGCGAGTCGGTCGGCTGCGTAGCAATCACCGGTAACGCTTCTGTTGTAACGATTCTCGCCACAGCAATCATGTGCATGATCATCTCCTTCTTCGGACCGTTCGTAACCTTCCTTGCAAGTATTCCGAACTGCGTAATGGGCGGTGTTTGCATCACTCTCTACGGCTTCATCGCAGTCAGCGGACTTAAGATGATCCAGAAGGTTGACCTTGACGACAACAAGAACCTCTTTGTTGTAGCGGTTATCCTTATCTGCGGCATCGGCGGACTTACCGTAAACTTCGGCAAGGTAACGCTCACTTCTATCGCTTGCGCACTTATCCTCGGTATCATTACAAACGCAATGCTTTCAAAGAAAGGCAAGAAGGCATAAGCCAAGCAAAGACAAAAGATATAAAATCACTCCCACTCGTTCAGTGAACGGGTGGGAGTTTTTATGTTTAAGATCGTTGTTACAAGAATATGCTCGCCATATTATAAAATTAATGCATAAAAAAATACACACTATATAAATTTTTTTGTGGTACTTGACAGGAATGTTAAAATAATATATAATTAAACCATAAAATGGCAAAGGGGGGGGATGATAGAAATGGTTTATTAATTTTTTTGGAAAACATATTCAAAATAGGAGGGAAACATATGAAGAAAAAAATAATTGCAATAATTGTTTGTGTCTGTTTGTTTATTGGAACAGGGCTGACAACTGCGTTTGCAAAATATGGAAAATTAGTAGAAATATCTGTTCCTAGAGGTACCGGGTATAGAACGCATAAGACACTTTGTGGCACAAAAACTACATATAATGACAACTGGTTTCTTTATGTGGAGAAGAAAACAATGTGGACTTACCCGTATGCAAAGTTAGTTGATGCTGATGGCAATGATAAAGGAACGGAAGTAACAATAAAAAACAACGATGTTACGTATTCCGGAATAAGCTTCCGAACCGAAAAAAATAAAAATTATTATGTTGCAGTTAAGCCAAGAGGAGCACAGTTTGGAACAGATAAAATCACTGCAAAGGTAGATCCGGGTTAATAGTTTTTGCCAACCGAATACATATTGTATTCGGTTGGTTTTAGGAGAATAAGGTATGATAAAAAATGATCTGAAAAGATATTCAAAATCATATGTCAATATAATCCTTTTTGTGGCAGTAGTTATTATAGTTGCTATTTGTTTCTTCTCAGCCGGTCAAAGTGCAGAAGGCATACAAAGGCAGCTTCAAATTGCCAAAGCTGAAGGGGCAACAAGAGATATAAGCAAATTGCAGGAAATAGTAGATGGCTTCTCGGGTATAAGCTATGCTTCTCGGCTGTTTTTTAATGGCGAGGCAGCGTCATATATTCCTCTTGCATATATTATATGTTTTTCGGTGATGTTCGGTTCACAAATGTTTACAAATTTGCATTATGGGTTTGGCAATATGATAGTTACAAGAGAAAAATACAAGAAATATGTTTTTTCTTCTTTTGCCTCTCAAAGTATATATATGGCGGTTATTATTGCAATGGTTTCGGCTGTAATTACAATTTCACCGATTTTAGCTAAGCCCCCGATTAGCGGAATTCCGGTTCAGGGAACTCTTGGAGTAGAAATTCAAAGTTTGGCACAGTTTATCGGAATGGTTTGTGCTCAAGCTGCCATAATAATTCTTTATGTTGTTCCGTTGGTAAACTTGACAACTGTAACACCGCTTTTTGTCTCAAATAAATGTTTGAATATGTCATTGCCTCTGGCCTTTTTTATGATTACATATGTTCTTCCGAATCTTTTGGAAGTCGCAGGAGAAAAAGTTCAGGAGATAGCGCAGTACATTCATCCGGTTGTTTATTTGGGTTGTATTGCAGACTATTATGTTGTTTCAAGTGAGAATTACACCGTAACGGATTTATTGACTAAGATGGCGGTTTTGCCGATATTTATAATATTGTGCTTGTCGATTATAACGTATTTCAATATAAAAAGATATGAGAAAGATTATATAAAATGATGCTAATGATTAAAAAGAAAAGTCTATGGCTTTATATCATATTTCTTACGGTTTGTATGGCTGCCATTTGGATTCAATATGTCAGAATACCTGAGAATTTTTTTACTCTTAATTCTGTATCAATGTCTAATTTGGTGTATGGCCAACAAAAGCTTTATTTCAATCAATCTGTTTGGATAGTGCTATTAACTTATATTTTGCGAGTTGAATATTTTGAACCTGTTTTGCGAGTAAGGTTAAAAAGCGACGTTTATTTTTCATTAGTAACCAAAGGCATTATATATTGTTTTGTTTATTCAATTTATGTATTTGCCGCACACTTGATTTTTTCGGCTATTTCCGATATTGGCTTAGATTTCAGCATGTTTTCAGGGCTTGCTAAAACGGCATTTTTCTGTTTGATGTGTTATACGGAATACTATATTGCATTTTTCCTGTTAAAAAATCACTTCCTTTCCGCTACAATCGTTTGTCTGAAAAATTTGGCAATAATTATTATTGCATATATAATTGAATTTCATCTTGGAGCACCGACAGAATTTCAAAATAATTACTTCGGAAATCTTGTTTATATTATTATCGAAACAATTATTGCAAATGGAGTTTTATATTTTCTCGTTAAGCGAAAGGAATGTTTATGATTAAAAGGAGCTATATAGGTACCTTTTTTATAATGATGGGAATAAATTGGCTAACTGCTTTGTGGTTTTCTGCTCCCGGGTTAACAAAATTCAATATTGTAGAAATAAGTTTACTTTGCTTTAAAAATGTTGAGTATATATCGATTATAAATAGTTTGTTTTCAGCGGCTATTGTCGGATCAATTGTTGTAGTTGCAGCTTCTTGCATTGAAAACATGAACAAAATGAACGTTTTGATTTGTTCACGATTTGGCTTTTCAAAAGAGAAAAGCGTTAGATTTTACTTTCTTCAGTTTTTTGTAAGTTCGCTTTGTTTATCAATAACAAAAGCGGCGCGCCCATCTATGACCAGATCTACAACCAGATCAAGCAGCAGATCATCAGCGGGGCTTTGCAGCCGGACGAGGCCATGCCCTCCATCCGGGGGCTGGCACGGGATCTGCGCATCAGCGTCATTACTACCAAGCGCGCCTACGATGAACTGGAAAAAGAGGGCTTTCTCTACGCAGTGCCGG
>ENA-OURS01001247-OURS01001247.1-human-gut-metagenome-genome-assembly--contig:-NODE-1247-length-22957-cov-3.044494_pt1 | contig 22957 bp, 16 predicted proteins | sample MGYA00242109_ERZ509010 | MGnify/ENA primary metagenome ERZ509010 (study PRJEB26280, sample SAMEA2338774) | human gut metagenome | biome: human gut; feature: human-associated habitat; material: faeces... | reverse complement strand
AAGGCCGACTACGCCCCGCAGACCATAGGCGGAACAAAAAAAGAACAGCCGGAGGAGGATCAAATGTAAATACGACCGCCTGCAGTCCGCGCTTTTTCGCTTCCAGTATTTCGGAAAGCAGCGCCTTGTGCCCGCGGTGCATCCCGTCGAATTTGCCAATTGCCACTGCGGACGCCCCCTGCAGCAAAAAATCTGTCGTTCCGGAAATGATCTGCATTTCTTCCTATTGTTCCTTTCCCAAAAACATTTTCACGGGCTTTAAACGCTTTTCTTCCTGCTTCCAGGCATAAATCCCCGTAAACTGCCCGTCTGTATCATAAATGCGCAGCTGCTGTTCGGGTGCAAACGTACCTCTTTCACATGCTGCCGCCGTTTTTTCTTTCGTATAAGGTATCACCAAATCTGCATAAAGCCAGTTGCCGTTTTCTAAAAGCTTCTGTCCGTCCCCCTGCACCTGATATGCATCCAGCTGTTCAAACACGCTCTCCACCGGAAGAAGCTTTTCTTCCAGGCTGCCTTCTTTTGCAAACACTTCCAGCTCGGAAAGCCGATAGGCATCCTCAGCTTTGAAATTGCCGGAGCGTGTCCGTTCCAGCCGCTCCATCGCTCCGCCGCAGCCCAGCTTCTGTCCGATATCGTGACAGAGCGTCCGGATATAAGTGCCGCGGGAGCACGCCACGCGCATCGTCACGCGAGGCAATGAAATGTCCTCGATTTCGATCGAATGGATCGTAATCCGCCTGCTCTTTCTCTCTACAACCTGTCCTTTTCTGGCGAGGTCACACAGCTTCTGACCATTGACCTTTAACGCCGAATACATCGGCGGAATCTGGTCATACGGACCGACAAACGAAAGGATCGCGCTGCGCACATCCTCCTCGCCTGCATTTACTTCCTTTTCTGCCAGAATCTGTCCCGTCGTATCCTGTGTGTCCGTCTCCACGCCGAGCAGCAGAACCGCCCGGTATTCTTTATCTTTGTCTGTTAAAAGGTCGCACAGCTTCGTCGCATTTCCCAGACAGACGGGCAGTACCCCGGACGCTTCCGGGTCCAGGGTACCTGTATGGCCGATTTTTTTCTGTTTGCAGATGCCGCGCAGCTTCGCAACCACATCGTGGGAGGTAAAGCCCGGCTCTTTGTATACATTGAGAATTCCGTTCATGTATTCTCCTTTGTTATTCTGCTTTTATCAGCTGCTTTTCAATCTGCTCCGACAGATTGTTGACGCAGTCATGCACGGTTCCCTGCATGGTGCATCCTGCTGCCCTGACATGACCGCCGCCCCCGAAATAGGACGCGATCGCCGCCACGTCCACCTTTCCGTTCGAGCGGAGGCTGACTTTATATTCGAGTGTCTTCGTCTGATACAAAAAGATCGCACACTCCACGCCTTTCGTGATGCGCAGCTGGCTCACAATGCCATCCAGATCCTTGGGCACAACCTTGTAAAACTCCATCGTCTTTAAATCGATGGAACTGAAAATACACCTGCCGTCCATAAACCGGACGCTCTCCAAAAGTGCGCGCCCCAGCACCTGATTCTGCACATAGGTCTTTTCAAAAAACGTCTCATCGATCAGCTTTGAAAAATCGAATCCGTATGCCAGCAGCTTTGCAGCGATACGCAATGTATCCGGCGTCGTATTCGAATACTGGAATACACCGGTGTCATGCACGATACCAAGATACAGTGCCTTTGCAATCTCTGCATCCATATACTTTTCCTCCAGAAGCTCATAGACGAGCTCGGAGGCGGAGCTTGCATCCGGTTTGCAGTAATTAACATCGCCACAGCCGGACGCATTGCTGATATGATGATCCACATTGATCGTCTTTTTCGCGGTCCGGAAATACTTTTCCGCATCCCCGAGCCGTTCCTTTGAGGTATCCAGAACGATGAAAACGTCATAGACGCAATCCTTGCTGCAGTCTGTACGGACAGCTTCGATTCCATGAATGCAGTCAAAAATATCTGCAGGCTTTTCCAGATACACATCAATCTGTGCATCCGGCAGCGCTTTTTTCAGATACAGGTACATGCCCATACAGGAGCCGACACAGTCGCCGTCCGGACGTACATGTCCGCCGATGGCGATTGTATCCCTGCTTCCCAGCTCTTCCAGGATTTTACGCATCCTCTTCCTCTCCTTTTTTGGCGCGCTGGTCTGCCATTACCATGTCGATCTTATGCGACATGTTGACACCATACGCAATGGACTGATCCATAATAAAATGAATCTCGGGTGTATTGCGCAGATTGATTTCCTTTGCAAGACGTCCGCGGATAAAACCCTCTGCGCTCTTTAATCCCTCCAGCGTTGCGGCAGCCTCTTCCTCGCTGCCCAGAACGCTGATATATGCACGGCAGGTTTTTAAGTCCGGTGCAACCTCGACATCCACAACACTCGTCATGGGCGCAATCCGGGGATCTTTGATTTCTCCCCGGATCACTTCTGCCAGAACACGCTGCACTTCGCCGTTAATCCTGCTGTTTTTTACACTGTTCTTTCTCATGAATGCTCCTATATTGCGGGGAAATCCTGACAGATTTCCCCTTCTGAAAGCCTATCTCGGCACTTCTACCATTATATAGGCTTCTACTACGTCAAACTCCTTCATCTTGTCAAAGCCTTCGAATACAAGGCCGCACTCGAATCCGGCTTTTACTTCCTTCACATCGTCCTTGAAACGTTTTAAGGATGCCAGCGCGCCTTCGTAGATCAGCTCACCTTCTCTGGTAATACGCACCTTACAGCCTCTGGTAAATACGCCGTCCAGGACATAGGAACCGGCGATATTTCCGATTGCGGATGCCTTGAAGATCTGACGTACCTCGGCATGGCCGATGATCTTTTCTTCGTAAACGGGATCCAGCATACCCTTCATGGCAGCTTCCACGTCTTCGATCGCCTGGTAAATAACCTTATACAGACGGATATCTACCCCTTCCGTCTCCGCAGTCGCCTTTGCTGTCGCATCCGGACGCACGTTGAAGCCGATGATAATCGCGTTGGAAGCGCTCGCCAGCGTAACGTCGGACTCGTTGATCGCGCCTACGCCGCCGTGGATACATTTGACAACGATTTCCTCGTTGGAAAGCTTCGTCAGGCTCTGCTTGACTGCTTCCACGCTGCCCTGTACATCCGCTTTGACAATCAGGTTCAATTCCTTTAAATTGCCTTCCTGAATCTGGTTGAACAGATCGTCCAGGGACATTCTGGATTTGGTCTCTTCCAGTTTCTTTTCCTTGTTCTGCTCGATAAATGCCTCTGCGTAGGATTTTGCTTCCTTATCGCTTTCATGTGCCAGGAATACGTCGCCTGCTTCCGGCACGTCGGACAGACCGAGGATTTCGACAGGCATGGACGGACCGGCTTCTTTGACACGGCGTCCCTTGTCGTCTACCATCGCGCGGACCTTGCCGCTCGAAGAACCTGCGGAAACGAAATCGCCGACATGCAGCGTATCCTTCTGAACCAGCACGCTTGCCACAGGGCCGCGTCCCTTATCCAGCTGAGCCTCCAGCACAATGCCTCTCGCCATACGGTTCGGATTTGCCTTTAATTCCATCACCTCAGCGGTCAGAAGGATCATCTCAAGCAGCTGCTGGATCCCTTCGCCGGTCTTTGCGGATACCGGTACAAATACCGTGCTGCCGCCCCAGTCTTCTGCAACCAGCTCGTACTCCGTCAGCTCCTGCTTTACGCGGTCCACGTTTGCATTGGGCTTATCGATCTTGTTGACTGCAACGATAATTTCAATTCCGGCAGCTTTTGCATGGTTGATTGCTTCTACCGTCTGGGGCATTACGCCGTCGTCTGCCGCAACAACCAAAACTGCAATATCGGTCGCATTCGCGCCGCGCATACGCATTGCAGTGAACGCTTCATGTCCGGGTGTATCCAGGAAGGTAATCGCCTGACCATTGATCTGTACGGTGTACGCACCGATATGCTGCGTGATGCCTCCTGCCTCGCGGTCTGTTACGTTCGTCTTACGGATCGCATCCAGCAGGGAGGTTTTACCGTGGTCAACGTGACCCATAACACAGATGACAGGCGGTCTGGAAACCATATCCTCGTCTGCTTCCTCATCCTCTTTTAACAGCTCTTCAATGACGTCAACCTTGACTTCCTTCTCGCAGATGATGTCGTAGTCGATTGCGATGTTTTCCGCGTCTTCATAGGAGATTTCCTGGTTCACAGTTACAATCTTGCCCTCCAGGAACAGCTTCTTGATGATGGCTGCAGGCTGCATCTTCATTTTTTCCGCCAGCTCTTTGATCGTGATGTTATCGCCGACGGTGATTACCTTAATGGTTTCTTCCGGTTCAACCGGCTTGGGTTCGGGCTTGATAAAGCGTCCTGCCTTCTTTGCATTTTTCAGTGCTGCTGCGCCGTCTTCTTCGTAAATCGCGTCTCTTCTCGATTTCTTGTCGCGCTCCTGCTGGTTAAGACGGCGATCGTCTCTGCGCTTTTCCGTATCCTTTGCCGGAGCTTCTGCTGCAAAGCCTTTACCTGCTGCCGGCTTGCGGAATCGATTGTCCTGCCGTCCATCGCCGTTCTGAGGGCGTCCGCCATTTGAACCAGGACGGTTATTGCCCGCACCAGGGCGGCCACCGCCTGCAGGGCGATTATAGCCCTGATTATCTCTTGCACCGCCGTTATTACCCGGACGGTTCTGGTCTCTTCTTGCTCCATAACCGGATGTCCTTTCCTGCCCCTGACCATCTCTGCGGGCAGACTGGTTTCTGTCACCGTTTCTGTTATCACGGTTGTAACCGGGTCTGTCTCCGTTTCTGTTGTCACGGTTGTAGCCAGGTCTGTCTCCATTTCTGTTGTCGCGGTTGTAGCCAGGTCTGTCTCCGTTTCTGTTATCACGGTTGTAGCCGGGTCTGTCTCCGTTTCTGTTTCCGGCATTTCTGTTATCGGAACGGTCTGTTCTTTCGGTGCGGTCTGTTCTTTCAGTGCGGTTGTCGCGCTGCTCGTTTCTCTGAGGGCGCTCCATGCTCTTCTCCAGACGTTCCTTTGCCGCAGCCTCTTCTTTTTTCTGTGCTTCGATTTCAGCTGCCTTTGCTGCACGTTCTGCTTCTGCTGCAGCCTTTGCTGCCGCTTCCTTGGCCGCACGCTCTCTGCTCAAAAGCTTCTCATCCGGCATAACGGGCTGGGAAGGCTTAGTCAGGGGCTTGATCAGCGGTCTGCTTTCCATACGCATGCCATTGTTGTTTCTGTTACCCTGACGGTTCTGACTTCCTCTGTTTCCATCATTTCTGCGCCCGTCATTTTTTGCACCGTTTCCATTATTATTTCTTCTGTCATTGTTTCTGCTCTGTCCACGGCTTTCAGCAATTGCTGCTGCTTTTGCTGCTATCTCAGCTGCTTTTCTTGCTGCTGATTCTGCTGTAGGAGCCGGTCTCTTTGGTTCATTCTTAGCATATCCTGTTTATCCGTTGTCTGTTCCTCCCGGCCCTCAGCCTGTACTGCCGCAGTCTGCGTCGTCTTTTCTGCCGTTTCCGCTTTCTCCACCTGCGCCTTCCTTTCTGTCTGCGCTGCCTGCCCTATCCTGCTGCTGTCCTTTTGATCGGACGGCTCCTTATTTGCAGCTGCGAACTTCTTTTTTACCCATTCTACCGCATCGCCCTCGATTGAGCTCTGCGCTGCCTTAACGTCCACGCCCTTTTCCTGTAAAAAGGTAATGACGTCTTTGCTCTTTATTTCAAGCTCCTTTGCGAGCTCGTGCACCTTTATTTTTGCCATTCATTTCCCTCCGTCTCCTTCATTTCCGTTTCCAGATACCGGTTTAAGGTTTTGGCAAACCCGGCGTCTGTTACCGCCAGGGATGCACGCATTTCTTTTCCCATCGCATGTCCCAGCTCTTCCTTCGTCCCGTATTCATAATACGGTACATGATAAAAGCTGCACATGTCCCGGAAATTTTTCTTTGTATTCGCTGAAGCGTCTGTGCCGACGATCACCAGCGCTGCGGTTTTGTTCTTGACAGATTTTTCTGTCATGAACTCCCCGCTTGCCGTCCGTCCTGCTCTCGTCGCAAGCCCCAGCAGGGAAAATACCTTATTCGGTTTCACTCTCACCAAACTCCTTTTCCAGGCTGTCGTAAACCTCATCCGGAATACTCATCTGGAAGGAACGCTCCAGTCCGCGGTTCTTTCTCGCCTTTTTCAGGCAGTCCAGACTTTTGCACAGATAGGCGCCGCGTCCGTTCTTCCTTCCCGTCGCATCCAGCACGATCGGTCCCTCCGGCGTCTTGAGCACGCGCATCATTTCGCGCTTGTTTTTCATTTCGCCGCAGCCCACGCACTGTCTCATGGGGATCTTTTTATTCATCGCTGCCCTCGCCGTCTTCCTCGGCTGCTGCAGGCTCCTGTGTATCTTCCAGTGCTTCCTCAGCGCCTTCTTCATAATCGTCCTCGTACTCTTCTTCCTCGTCGTCATATCCGTCATCCAGATAATCCTCGTAACGGAAGCCAGGAGCATCCTTTGCCTGTGTCTCGCTCTTGATATCGATCTTGTAGCCGGTCAGACGCGCTGCCAGACGTGCGTTCTGTCCTTCTTTGCCGATCGCCAGGGACAGCTGATAATCCGGTACGACTACCTTTGCGGTGCGCTCGTCGGGATCTGCAAATACTGCAACGATCTTTGCAGGGGACAGCGCGTTCTGGATCAGGTTGCCGGGGTTTTCATCCCAGTTTACGATATCGATCTTTTCGCCGCGCAGCTCATCTACGATCGCATTGACACGGGAACCGTTCATACCGACACAGGCGCCGACTGCGTCTACGTTCGGATTGTTCGACCATACTGCGATCTTGGTACGGCTGCCAGCCTCACGGGCGATGCTCTTGATCTCTACAACGCCGTCGCGGATTTCTGTTACTTCTTCTTCAAACAGACGTTTTACAAGCTCCGGATGGGTACGGCTGACTAAAATACGAGGTCCCTTGGGAGTGTTCTTTACTTCAAGAATATAAACCTTAATTCTCTCGGTCGGCTTGAACACTTCGCCCTTTACCTGCTCACTCTCGTTTAAGATTGCGTCCGCCTTGCCCAGGTTGATGCTGATGTTGCGGCCCAGATAACGCTGTACAACGCCGGTTACGACATCTTTTTCCTTTTCGAAATACTGATTGTATACAACGCTTCTCTCTTCTTCCCGGATCTTCTGCAGAATGACATTTTTCGCATTCTGTGTTGCAATACGGCCGAATTCTTTAGACTTAATCTCCACATGGATTATGTCTCCAACCTGCGCTCTGTGGGAAATCTGCTTTGCATCCTCCAGAGCGATCTGCAGGCATTCATCCTCCACGTCGTCCTGTGTCGGAACAACCTCTTTCTCCGCATAGCAGAGAAAATCGCAAGTATCCCGGTCGATTTCCACCTTTACATTATCCGCTTTGCCGAAATGCTGTTTGCAGGCTGTGAGCAGAGAGTTTTCGATCGCTTCGAACAGAGTCTCTTTACTGATCTCTTTCTCTTTCTCCAGTACATCCAACGCTTCCTTTAATTCCTTATTCATTTCATCCTCCATTCCGCTGCTTTGTCGTCTGTTTAAAAATCCAGCGCCAGACGGATCAGTGCAATCTCTTTTCTGGCAAATGTCATTTCCTTTTCTGCTGTATCAATCGTAATGCTGTCCGCATCATAGCTTTTTAATACGCCTGTAAATTCCCGGCATTTATCCACCGGCTTATACAATCTGATTTCCACTTCTTCGCCCAGGCTCTTTTCCAGATGCTTATCCTTTTTCAGCGTCCTGCCAAGCCCCGGTGAGCTCACTTCCAAAATATAGGCGTCCTCGATAAAATCGGCTTCATCCAGTTTGTCGGACAACGCGCGGCTTACTGCCTCGCAGTCACCGATGTTGACGCCGTCCGGTTTGTCGATGTAGGCACGCAGATACCAGTCGCTGCCTTCTTTCACATACTCCACGTCGTAGATTTCCACGCCGTTTTCCTCCGCGATCGGAAGCAGAATTTCTTCTGTCTTCGCTTCGTATGTTTCTCTTTTTGACATTCCTTCACCTTCCTTATTCAGTTGTCTGTGTTATCACCCGCGACATCCTCGTCGCGATAACAAACTTGGAATAGAATCCGGCTTGCCGGATTCCCACGCCTGCGGCGGGTCGCGTCAGCGACACTTTCCACTCCGCCGCATGGCATAAAACACTCTTGTTTGTTATCGCGACGAGGAAACTATCCATCGCGCTCGCGCGAATGGGTAGTTGACGACCGCCAGTCAGCGCGAGATTCGCTTCGCGGAGCTCGCGCTGGTATCACCTGTGATAACAAACAAGAGTGGGTTTTTGCCCACTCTTGCTCCAGTAACATGTATCATCCTCTTTACTCTAACATGTTCCAGACTGGAATGCAAGGGGTTCCGGCAAAAATGTTGCAGTTCACCCACTCATAGATGTTTGTGCAAGCACAAATCTATGCACAGGAATTTTCGAGGGAACTGTAACGCAAAAACCGGAATCCTTTACGAATTCCGGTTCTCGAAAACAGCTAGTAGGGGAATCGAACCCCTGTTTTCGCCGTGAGAGGGCGACGTCTTAACCGCTTGACCAACTAGCCATTCTTTTGTGTCACTTAACTGACGCTTGATTACTATACAATACTTTTTTCCAAAATGCAAGTGTTTTTTGCAAATTTTATAAATTTGCTGGTAGATAGTAACAGTTTTTGCTGCAGCCGCTCAAAAACAACTCCTGCTTCATCCGTTTTTGATAGGTTTCCCGGTCTTTGGAGGCATCTAGGATCTCCAACGCACGCTTCATCGCCCGGATGTCTTCCACCATCCGGTCCGGGTGGTTTCCTCTGCCTACAATTTTCAGATGGGTAATTCCCGCCTGACCCAGATCATAGAGCGCACACAGCCCACAGCCACTTTCGCCCAGGATTGGAGCATCGAACTCTGATTCCGGTGAATCCCATGTGTTGCCGCACTGTCTGGCCTCTGAGGTATATTCCCTTGAAGACGCGGTACCGTCCCATTCTTTGTGATCGATAAGGATGCTGTCCTTCCACTGGCTCTTCCCTACACCGACCCGATACGGCACGCGGCACAAATATCCCATCTCGTCACAGTGCAGGGAATTGCAGAATGCCCCGGAAAACTGACACAGCTCATTTAATGCAAACGCTTCATATTTCATATTTTCCAATCCGGGACTTCTTTTGGCACATGCCTGCGCCACAACCGCCATATCCTTCGGTCGCATCTTCCTTGGAAAGATGATTCTGCTGATTTCCATCTGCTCAAACAATCCTGTCATCGCGCTGTTGATTTCTCCAACCTCGCCGCTTAACGAAATCCGACAGCCGATCTTTTGCTGCCGAAGATATAAAATCAGCGCCGGGTCTGCGATAATATAATCCTCAAAACCAATTTTCATACATTTTTGAATTATCTCTGCGATTTCCGGATACTGCTGTGGAAGATAGTACAGCGAATTAAACGTCAGCTGCACGGGCTTTTGATACGCCCGCACCATCGCCGCCAGAATTTCCAGCTCCGAAAATGCACCCAGCTGCACGCTGCAGCATCGCACCTCCCTGCGGTTTAAGGACAGAACCGTCCCGTACTTTCTGTCCCATGCATAGGGAATGTAACCGCAGAAGCATTCGTCCGCTCCCGCTTCGATATATCGGATATAATCGTCAACCGAGCCAAGCCCCGCTGTAAGTTCCATGTGTGACCTCCATGCCGCGCATTGCGCTCAAAGCAGATTCAGCACCGCGCGGTCAGGCTGCACCCCCTGTTCTTCCTTCCTAAACGCTGCGTTTTCCACACTGCCCGTCTCCAGCGCCCGCAAACCCGTCTGATCCAGCGCAAACAACGAATTGTATCTTCCTGTCATATGCAGATGCTCCGGGTATAAAAACGCTTGCATCTGACAATATCCGGGACATTCCGTCTGTAGATACTGCCGTCCCCTGTTGTGCTCTCTGTACTGCGCATAAAGGGTACAGTATTGCGATGTGTTCGTTTGATAAAACGGAAGATGCAGGCTGTTTTTTCCTTCCGGGAATTTTTGCGGATACCCACAGCTTTCCCATTCATAGCGCACAAATCCAAGGCTTTTTTCCAGTGCCTTTTGATAAAAATCTGCATTCAGGCTGTTCTCTGCCAAAAGTCCGGTGTCCTTGTCCGGCAGGCGGCTTTTTAAATAGGAAAGCCGCGGATCTTTTTTCCGTTTATTGAGAAGTGTTCCCATGCACAGCTCAAACTGCTCCGGATATCTGCCTGCAAGCTGCGCCATCCCCCAGTCATTGACGACGATCTCGATCGATCCGTTTTTCTGACACCAGCTTCGCAGGCTTTCCAGAAGCTGTTCCGCTTCCTTTAAACTGACCTCCGGCTGGCATGCAAACGAAACTGTCACGCCAAGCCTCTCGCTCCGCGCCTTTTCGAGCAGGGCAAACAGGATTTCTTTCTTTGGAAAGAGCAGACGGCAGAATTGATTTCCAAGGTAAATCCGATCCGGCAGGCGTTTTGCGTAAAACGCGCTGGCAACGTTGTTTTCCTTCCAGTAATCTGCCATAAAATCCGACAGGCTTTCTTTTAAATATGTTTCATACCATTCCGGTCTGTCCAGCTCCAGCGCGTAAGACGGATACGGACGCAAAACCGCCTCCCAGTCCGTCTGCGCAAACCATTTTCGTTTCTGTTCTTCCAGGCTGTCGGCAAAGCAATCCTCTAATTCCACCGGATAACCAACCGTTGCCTCTGCAAGCCCAGCGTCATCCTCTTCCAGCTTCAGATGGATGTAGCGGGTATATTGCAAAAGAAGCTTCTGCACAGCAATCCGAAACTCCGGCGAAGTTACGCAGACCCGATAAAGTTGATAAAAGGAGGCAGCGCACAGCTTCTCCCTGTGCCCTTGCTGTGGCAAAGCGGGTGCTTTTTCCAGCCCATACTCTGTCAGCACAAGTTCCTGCCAGAGTGCCTGCTCCAGATCGTAAAAGCACACCTTACAAAACGATGTCACTATGCAGTGCTGCGGCGGTGCGGCATCTCGCAAAACCTGGTGCTGTGCCGACACAGCATCTGTCAAAAGCTGCCTTGCCGCCTTTTTTTCCAGTCGAAACTCAAATCCGTTTTCCGAAATCCCGACCACCTGAATTTCCCGCTCCCCAAGCTGTGCAGTCAGCAGCCCGGACGGGATTCCTCTGATATATTCTTCCATTTTCATTCTTCCAGCTTCCGTCAGCCAACCATAAAATCAAACAGACTGATCTGGTTGGACTCCGGCAGATCCCCAAGAATGCCCAGCGTATCCAGAAGCTCCACAATCGTCTTACTCGCCTTGGAACGTTCCCGGAAATCATCCTTGCTCAAAAACGGTCCTTTTTTCGCCGCTTCCACGATGGCGTCCGCCGCCTTTTCGCCCAGACCGTCAATGCTGTTTAGCGACGGCATGATTTTGCCGTCCATAATCTGGAAATTGCGGGAATGTGCTTTAAACAAATCGATGGGCAAAAATTCAAAGCCGCGCGCATACATTTCCTGCACGAGCTTCATATCCTTTAACGACGCCTGCTCTTTCTGGGAAAGGCTGTCCGAACGCTTCTTGTAATCCGCCATGACCGCTTCCAGATGCTGTTGTCCCTGACACATGATTTCATAGGAAAAGGCGGATGCACGGATCGAAAAATACGCCGCATAATAAGCCAGCGGATAATTTACCTTACAGTAAGCGATTCGCCACGCCATCATAACGTAAGCCGCCGCATGGGCTTTCGGGAACATGTACTTGATCTTTTTGCACGACCAGATATACCAGTCCGGCACACCGACTGCCTTCATCGCTTCTTCCATTTCCGGCTTTAAGCCTTTCCCCTTCCGCACACTCTCCATCGTCGTGAAGGAAAGGCTCGGGTCCATGCCCATGTTGATCAGATAAATCATGATATCGTCTCGACAACAGATTGCCGTGGAAATCGTCGCCTTGCCTTCCTGAATCAGCGTCTGTGCGTTGCCCAGCCACACATCCGTACCATGTCCTAATCCGGCGATTCGAATCAGGTCGGAAAAACACTGCGGCTTGGTGTCCAGAAGCATCTGGATAACGAAATCTGTACCAAACTCCGGGATGCCCAGAGAACCAACCGGGCAGCCGTCAATCTGATCGGGTGTGATTCCGAGCGCCGACGTATTCTGAAACAGGCTCATAACCTGCGGATCGTCCAGCGGGATCTTCGTCGGGTCAACCCCCGTCAGATCCTGCAGCATACGAATCATCGTCGGATCATCGTGTCCGAGGATATCGAGCTTCAGCAGGTTGTGGTCGATAGAATGGTAATCGAAATGGGTCGTTACCGTATCTGTTGTCATATCGTTTGCGGGATGCTGCACCGGCGTAAAGGAGTTGATGTCCTCTCCCACCGGCAAAACGACGATACCGCCGGGATGCTGTCCCGTGCTTCGGCGCACGCCCGTACAGCCCTGTACAATCCGGTTGATTTCGCAGTTTCGTTTCTTGCTTCCGCGTTCTTCAAAATAATTTTTCACATAACCGAACGCCGTCTTATCCGCCAGTGTGCCGATCGTACCGGCACGGAACGTCTGTCCTGCGCCGAAAATAACTTCCGTATATTTATGCGCCTTACTCTGATATTCGCCGGAAAAGTTCAAGTCGATATCCGGCTCCTTATCCCCCTTAAATCCAAGGAACGTTTCAAACGGAATATCGAAACCGTCCTTAATCAGAGGCTCTCCGCAGACCGGGCACATTTTATCCGGCATATCGCAGCCGCCGTTTCCGGCAAAGGCTTTGACCTCCGGGGAATCAAAATCGTAATAATGGCATTTCGGGCACCGATAATGGGCGCTCAGGGAATTTACCTCCGTAATCCCCGCCATGAACGCCACCAGTGAAGAACCGACAGAACCTCTGGAGCCAACCAGATAGCCGTCCTCCACCGATTTCCAAACCAGCTTCTGCGCAATGATATACATTACGGCGAATCCGTTTTTGATAATAGAGTTCAGTTCCTTTTCCAGACGGTCCACAACGATCTGCGGCAGCTCTTCCCCATAAAGCTCATGCGCCTTGCGGTAACAGATTTCCGTCAAGGTTTTATCGCTGTCTGGAATAACCGGCGGACACTTATCCGGGCGCACCGGAGAAATCGTCTCTATCTGATCCGCAATCCGATTGGTGTTGGTAATGACAACCTCCTCTGCCTTTTCACTGCCGAGATACTGAAACTCCTCCAGCATTTCTTCCGTCGTGCGCAGATATAGCGGTGCCTGGTCGTCCGCATCCTTAAAGCCCTTGCCCGCCATGATAATCCGACGGTATACCTCGTCTGCGGGATCCAGAAAATGCACGTCGCAGGTTGCTACAACCGGTTTATTGAACTGCTCGCCCAGCCTGACGATCTTTCGGTTCATGTTCTGAATGTCCTCCACCGAGTTGACATTTTCAATCTTGTCGGAATGGATCATGAACATGTTGTTGCCGGTCGGCTGGATTTCCAGATAATCATAAAATTTCACGATCCGCGCAATTTCCGCATCCGACTTTTCATCCAGCAGGGCACGGTACAACTCGCCTGCCTCACACGCACTGCCCAGAATCAGTCCCTCCCGGTACTTCATCAGCAAGCTCTTCGGAATTCGCGGTGTCTTATGAAAGTAAGTCAGATGAGACTCCGATACCAGACGGTACAGATTTACCCGCCCCACATCGTTTTTTGCAAGGATAATCGCATGGTAGGAAAACAGTCTCTTGACAATATCCGGGCTGGAATCTCCCAAATGGTTCACATCCGCAAGGGTGTGACAGTTGCGCTGCTCCAGAAGCGGAATAAATTTTACGAAAATTTCCGCCGTTGCTTCCGCATCGTCCACTGCGCGGTGATGATTTTCCAGTGAAACACCCATCGTTTTTGCGACCGCATCCAGCGTATGCTTCGCCTGATGCGGCAAAAGCACGCGCGCAATGCCGACTGTATCCACATAGGTAGGATGCAGCTCGATATTTAACTGCGCCGCATTTTCCATAATAAAGCTCATATCGAAATTCGCATTGTGGGCGACAAAAATCGTACCCTCGCAGAATTTCAAGAACTCCGGCAGCACTTCTTCAATCCCCGGCGCATCCATGACCATTTCATCGTTAATACTTGTCAGCTGCTCAATTCGAAACGGAATCGGCACATGGGGATTGACAAAGGTGGAAAACCTGTCCACAATCTTTCCTTCCACCACCTTGACCGCACCGATCTCGATAATCCGGTTTTTAACCGGCGAAAAGCCGGTTGTCTCGATATCAAATACCACATAGGAATCCCGCAATACCTGACCCTTATCTCCGGTTACGATTTCCTTCAAATCATCCACCAGATACGCTTCACATCCATAAATTACTTTAAAGAAATCATTTCTGTCCGGATTTTCGTCTCCTGCAGCCTTACGCTTTTCTTTCTCCGCTTTCCAGAGGTCATCCAACAGATGGTTTGCATCCGGAAATGACTGTACGACGCCGTGATCCGTGATTGCGATCGCCGGATGTCCCCACTGATACGCCCTCTTGACAATATCCTTTACCTCGGATACGCCGTCCATATCGCTCATTTTTGTGTGGCAGTGCAGTTCCACACGCTTGCGCACGGAATGATCCATTCTCGACGTGGTAAAATCCGAAATCTTTTTTACCCCGACAATCGAACCGACCGTCAGCTCGCCGTCAAACTTGTCCACCATCGTCAGACCTTTAATTTTGACAAAAGCGCCGGGCTTGATCCCCTCCTTTACCTCTGCCAGCTGTTCATTTAAGGTAAAAATTTTGATGGTCATCGTGTCAGTAAAATCCGTCACATCAAAAATCAGGATTGTCCGCTCGTTGCGAATTTCACGCTGATCCATTGCGATGATTTTGCCGCGGATAACAACCTCTCCCATCTCACCGATGATCTCCTCGATCGGGATTGCTTCTTCGTCAAAATCCCGTCCGTAAAGCACATCCGGATTGTCACTTTTTTTAACGCCGCGGCGATAATCGCCACGTCCCTCCCGGTTGAATTTGCCTTTGCCGTATTTGCTCTGTCCGCCCGCATTTCTGCCGCCAGCCGATGCGGTACCGTTCGTGCCTGCCGCAAAAGCTGCCGTCTGCCCCATTGCCGGAGCACTCTGCCCTGCTGCCGGTGCATCCGGGCGCATCCGATTCGCTGCTGCCGCTGCCTCCGCAGGAACCATCGTTCCGCCCTCAAACGGAGCTTCCTGCGCAGCTGCGCCCATGGACGCAAGGTATGCTTCATAGCCGGCATCCATACCGCCAGCCTGCATACTGCTTTCTGCCCTGTCGCCCGGCATCGCACCATTTTGCCCTGCGATCCCTGCTGCACCATACTGCGCTACGCTGCTGTCTGCGTTCTGTGCAGCATTGCATGCGGTGCCATCCTGTCCGCCTGCATACTGCGGCTGCCCATCGTTACCGGACGCGCTGTATCCGCCGCTCATTACGCTGGCGAACTGCTCCTGGCTCATGCCATAGTCCGTCGCAGCCGGACGAGCACCCGCTTTCGCGGCAATCATCGCCACTTTTCTTGCCAGTGCAATCTCTTCCTCCGCTTTTCTCGGATTTTCCTTCGGCTGACAGTAATGTGCGACCGCCTCCATCGGGATTCCGCACCGTTCACAGCAAATTTTTTCCAGAATGCGGACAAGCTCAGGACAGCGTTCATGCGCGATTACCGTATCCGGCACTTCCAACACCAGCTTCCCCTCATCCGGGAAGGAAATATTGGCTGATTTGAACAGACTGTATTCCACCGGGCTGCATTCCTTTAATTCCAGTAAAATGCTCTCCTGATAGGTTTCCAGCAGGCTCTTTAGGTTGTACTGGGCGGACAGCTGAAATTTTTCCTGAATTTTGATCGTGATATTGCAGTTCGGAAACAGCTGCCTTGCAATCTCTTCCTCTACCCGGAAAATAACTGTTTTGGGGATCAGGCGTCCGCAGCTGATATACACCCTGATCAGATCCTTTTGCCGCGTGGTCGTCACCCGTTCTACCTTTACTTTTTCAAACAATGCCCGTACTTCCTGTTCCAGAGCAAGCTCCGGAAATACTTCCATGAAACCTTTGGTCATTTTACTCTCCATTTTCGTAAATACTTTTACACTAAAAACGATTACTGTTCGTTCCAGTGCTCCAGTTCATACCGCAGAGTCGGAATAAATTCTGCCTCCGGAATCTTGCGGATGATCTGCCCTTTTTTGATCAGCAGACCTTCCCCGATGCCGCCTGCAATACCCAGGTCCGCTTCCTTTGCTTCGCCGGGTCCGTTTACGACACAGCCCATGACTGCAACCTTGATATCCAGGTTCGGGAACTGCGCTGCAAGCGCTTCTACCTGATTCGCGAGGCTGATCTGGTCGATCTTCGTGCGTCCGCAGGTCGGACAGCTGACAACCTCAATACCGCCTTTGCGCAGTCCCAGCGTCCGCAAAATCAGCTTCGCAGATTTGATCTCTTCTACAACATCCCCTGTCAGGGATACACGGATCGTATCGCCGATTCCCTGATTTAAAATCAGTCCCAGACCAATCGCAGACTTGATATTACCGGAAAGAACCGTACCGGATTCCGTAATGCCGACATGCAGCGGATAAGGTGTCTTTCCTGCCAGCAGCTCATGCGCATGCACGCACATCATAACATCGGAGGACTTGATGCTGATAACCAGGTTGTCATAGCCAAGGTCTTCGATCATATGCACCTTATCCAGCGCACTCTCTACAATCCCCTCTGCCGTTACGCCATGATATTTTTCTACAAGATCTTTTTCGAGGGAACCGCTGTTTACGCCGACACGGATCGGAATATTGCGTTCCTTTGCAACACGCACTACTTCCGCTACACGGTCTGCACCGCCGATGTTTCCGGGATTGATACGGATTTTATCCGCTCCGTTTTCCATCGCGGCGATCGCCATCTTATAATCGAAATGAATGTCTGCAACCAACGGAATGGAAATCTGCTTTCTGATCTCAGAAATCGCTTTCGCAGCTTCCAGCGTCGGTACGGTGCAGCGGATAATTTCACAGCCAACCTCTTCCAGTCTGTGAATCTGCGCAACCGTCGCCGCCACATCCTCGGTCGGTGTGTTGGTCATCGACTGAATCAAGATCGGATTGCCGCCTCCGATTACACGGTTTCCAATTTTTACGACTTTGGTATGATCTCTGTACATAATGCCCTCCGTTTTATCGCTTCCGCGTTCTTTTTGTTCAAAAGCCCAGTTATTTTTATTTTAACACTTCCCCACAGGCAGTGCAATCGGTTTCCGGCGAACGAATTTTGCTGCCCGACGTGCAGACTTCTCCCGAAAATGCCGTCTCGCTACAGCTGTGCATCGCCCGAAATGCATCCGGTTTAAGGAAGCCCCTGCACCTTTTTCGCATCAGCGCTTCTGCCCCATCACAAGCTCATACTCTCCGATTTTTTCGTTTCTACTGTACAGACTCAGCATAACCCGCACCTCGTCCCCGCATCCAAAGGTGTTTGGGTTTAATTCCAGAAACACCGGCTTTTCTGTATACAGTGCGGCATTTTCTTTTATCAGGAGCTTTCGCAGACTGCCATCCCGCAGGGTGATCGGAATTTTTCCGGCTGCGCGATCTACGCCTTCCGCCTTCGCAGCTACGGTCGCCCCCTGCAGCATCAGAACCGCCGCCAGCAGTGCAAACATCCACCTTCCCATCGGTTTTGCCGTCCTGAGAACGCTCTGCAGCACTTCACAGTCCGCCGTCTTCTTCCGACGCACTTTCTGCCAAAACGGTGCTTTCTTTCCTGTATCATCTACCGTGCAAGCCTCCTGTAACGCCAAAAGCACCTGCAAAAAAGCCTCCATCGTCTGAAACCGTGCTTCCGGCTCCCTGGCTGTGGCACGCATGATAATCTGTTCCAGCTCATCGCCAACCTGCGGACAGCGGCTTTTCAGGGACGCAAACGCATAAGGCGGTCTGGAAAGGTCTGCCCCGCACAAAAGCGCATACAGTGTCCGTCCCAGACCGAACACATCTGTCCGGACATCCACACAGCGCTTTTCGATTTCCCGGCTCAGCTGCTCCGGCGCCGCATAGCCAGGACTCGCGGAAATGCCTTTTGTCACGGGTGTATGCGCTTCCAGCGCGCTGCCAAAATCGATCAGCCGGATTTTTCCATCGGAATCCTTCATCACATTTGACGGCTTGCAGTCCAAATACAAAAGCGGTGGCTGCATCTGGTGAAGCTTCTGAATCGCTTTTGCCAGACAGATCCCGATCTCGATCACCGTTTCTTCTGCAAAGGCGCCATCCCGTTCCATCTGCACCGCAAGCGTTTCCCCCTCAATCCATTCCATAATTAAAAAGCGCTCTTCCTCCTGTTCTACTACATCCACAATCCCCGGAAACGCTAAATCAGCCAGCTTTCCCATCGTAAATTCTTCCCGGATCGGGAAATCCCGTCCGACCTTTTTTGCCGCCCAAATCTTTTGCAGGCGCAGATCATACACCCGGTAAACGGTTCCGGTTCCCCCGCTCGCTGTTTCTCCTTTTAAAATGTATTTTTCACCGATTTTCCGTTCTTTTTTCAGACAGATTCCTCCTTTTCATATCCGATCAGTACCGCTGTCATATTGTCCTTTTCCCCCTGGGCCGTCAAAAAGCTCCCAATTCCTTTCAGCCGCCGATACAGTTGCCCTGCTTCCCGTTCCTCGTACAGGCAGATTCGAAAAAAATCCGGCGGCGCTTTTTTATAAAATCCGTCCGTACACAACAGTAGCATGTCCCCGTCGCCCAGCGTTCCTGTATACAATTGCGGCACTTCCAGCCCAAACGCCCCGACGCAGCGGCGCAGCACGCCGCCCTCTTCATGATCCTGTGAAAGCTGCCTGGTTCCGGTCTGTTTTTCCCGATTTAAGCAGCGTTTGCGGCAAAGCTGATACGCCCTGCTGTCCCCGAGATGCACCAGTACAAATCTGCGTCCGCGAACAAACACCATCGTTACTGTCGTTCCGCTGCAGATTTTTTCCTCCCGCTCGCAGCGCTCCAGCTTTTCCTGCATGTCCAAAAGCGCGTCGAGTGCCCGCTTTTTCATCCGTTTTGTCCAGAAAAAAGAGCGCATTTTCCAAAAACCTTCCCGGTAAAACCATTCCGTCAGCTGCTCTGCAACCAGACCGCTCGCGTATTCTCCTGCCCGCAGTCCGCCGATTCCGTCGCAGACCGCAGCAAATATGAGCTCCTTTTTGCGTGCACGAACTCGCTGCAGCGTAAAAGAATCCTCATTTACCTTGCGAAAATCTCCTTTATTCCAATACCACGACGTGATATACGCCATCCGTCCTCCCGTCTCTCTCCAAAGACCGGAACAATGATTGCTCTTTGAATTTTCCTGCGGTCAGAATATCCGCAGCCTGCGGCAGAACGCCGCCAGCGATTATACAGGACAATAGAATGTCCGCCAAGCGTACACGCTATTGTATAGAACGCCCAAAAACCTTTCGATATCCGTATTATATCGTCCCGCGCATGCGCCGTCAACGGTGAAAAATACGGTAGTAATACGAATGCAAACTCTGTAAACAATCTATTGCCATAAAAAAAGGCGGGACAATGAGTTTTTGATATTGCCTCTCATTGTCCTGCCTTTTTTTGATCCGAACAGCCTCAGTTTCCGCACTCTACGCTGATTCGGTTGAAAATACCCATGATCTCGTCCGTGTTGAGCTGATTCTTTTCTTCCCCAACTTTATCCAGAACGATTTTTCCCTGATGCATCATCAGGATACGGTCCCCATATTCCAATGCATAGCGCAGGTTGTGCGTTACCATAACCGTCGTCATTTTCTTTTCCCGGACGATCTGATCCGTCAGCTTCATGACAATTTCCGCTGTTCTGGGATCCAGTGCCGCCGTATGCTCATCCAGAATCAGGAAATCAATCGGTGTCATCGTCGCCATCAGAAGCGCCAGTACCTGACGCTGTCCGCCGGAAAGGGAACCGACCTTTGTTTCCAGCTTGTCTTCCAGCCCAAGTCCAAGACCGGAAAGCATCTCGCGGTACGCATTTTCCCGACTCTTTCTGACACAGCGGTTCAATCCGTAACCTTTTTCTTTCAGATCCGCAACCGCCATATTTTCCAGCACCGTCATATTCGGGCACGTCCCGGCAGAAGGGTTCTGGTATACTCTGCCGATTTTGCGGTGGCGCATATATTCTTTCTGACCGGTGATATCAGTTCCGTTTACGATGACCTTTCCTGCGTCCGCCGAAATGCTGCCGCAGATCAGGTTCAGCATGGAGGTCTTGCCGGAGCCGTTGCTGCCGACCACCGACACGAACTGGCTGTCTGGAATCGTCAGGTTAAAATCCTGAAACAGGCACATTTCATTGACTGAGCCCGGATTATAATATTTATCGATATGGGAAAGTTCAAGCATTTTTCCGCCCCTTTCGTTCCATGCTGACAACCAGAATGACTAAAAACAGTACCGCCGTAATCAGCTTTAAGTCTGTAGATTTTAATCCCATGCGAAGTGCAATCGCAACGCAGGCTTTGTAAAGGATTGATCCGATCACAACGCTGAACGTTACCATGCCAACCCGCACGTTGTGAAGCGCCTTGGAAATCGATCCGATTCCTTCTAACTTCTGATACAGACTCGTTCCGATAATTACACTCGCAAGTCCGACCACCACCGTTCCGGTTCCGACCGAAATTTCAAAGCAGCGCTGCTGCTGAGCAAACAGGCATCCGCTCAACGTAACCAGACCGTTTGCAATTGCAAGTCCGAGAATTTTTACTTTACCGCGGTCACGTCCCATCGCCGTTACAATCGACGCGTTATCGCCGACTGCGCGGAGCAGAAAGCCGGATCCGGTTTTTAGATAAGCGTCTAAAAGCACTTTTACCACAACTGTAATGACAACCATCACGAGTACGATTTTCCAGGACGCCAGTGCTCCCTGGCAGATTCCGTTGACCAGACCATTATCAAATACAGTTACTTCTTTATAAAACGGAAGGTTCGCCCTGCCTGCGATCCGCAAATTGACGGTGTAAAGAGCGGTCATCATAATGATGCCGCTCAGCAGGTCTCTTACCTTGAGCTTTACATGGATCAGACCAGTCAGTACACCTGCCAGCGCTCCTACAAGGAAACACATCGGAAGCGTAAGAATTGCCGGAACCCCATTTGTAATCATGACTGCCGTAATCGCTGCTCCCATCGGAAAGCTGCCGTCTACCGTCAGATCCGGGAAATCCAGTATTTTATAAGTGATATATACTCCCAACGCCATGATCCCGTAGATCATACCCTGTTCGAGTGTACTGATGACCAGTTCCATGTCAGAACCTCCTGCTTTTTCTTTCTGTCCTTTTATTCTACTGTAACGGTTTCAAAAACCTCTGCAGCGTCCGCTTCGTAGTTTTCCGGGAAAGTGATGCCAAGATCACTTGCTACTTCTGTGTTAATATAAAGGTTTGCACCCTCGCATGCTTCATAAGGCATGTCGGAAGCCTCTGCCTCGCCCTTTAATACCTTTGCTGCCATCGCTCCGGTCTGTTTGCCAAGTGCTACATAGTCGATACCTTCTGCTGCCAGGCAACCGTTCTTTACCTGTTCTACTTCAGAACCAAATACCGGGATGCCCGCTGCGCTCGCTTTTGCCAGAACGGTCTGCAGACCCTGTACTACGGTATTGTCTGTCAGGTTGGAAATGCAGTCTACCTTTGCTGCGAGGTCAGCCGCTGCCATATCGACGTCTGCCAGTGTATTGATGCCGGATTCTACGATTTCAAAGCCGTAATCGTCAGCCAGCTCTTTGTAGGTTTCAATCGTGCTCAGAGAGTTTGCTTCGCTTGTTGTATACAGGATACCGATCTTTGTTGCATCCGGAAGCACCTCACGGATCATTTTCAGCTGTGCTTCTACCGGAAGCGTATCTGCGGTACCGGTGATGTTGCCCTCCGGTGTCTTATCTTCTTTTGCAAGTCCTGCGCTGACCGGATCGGATACAGCGGTGTAAATAACAGGAATATCGCTGTCCAGGCAGGAATTGTATGCGCTCATTGCGGACGGAGTTGCGATCGCACAGATCAGATCCACTTTCTGAGAAACGTAGTTATCGGAAATCATGCTCGCTGTCGCGGTGTCTGCCTGCGCATTGTCAAACAGAACAGTCAGGTTCACGCCCTCTTCGATGCCCGCTTCTTTTAAGCCTTCCAGGAAACCGGTTCTGCAGTTGTCCAGAGAGCCGTGCTCTGCGAACTGGGAAATACCGATTGTGTAGCTTTCGCCGTCTGCCGCCGCTGTATCTGCTGCTGTGCTTTCCGTATCAGCGGTGCTCTCTTCTGTCTGTACGGTTGTGTCTGCTGCGGTCTCAACAGTGGTTGCTGCGGTCTGTCCGCATCCTGTAATCATTGCTGCTGCCATCATTGCTGCTACGGTAAGTGCCATTGCTTTCTTTTTCATTGTGTTGTTCTCCTTTTCTAAAAACGATGATTGAAACAAAGAAGAAAAGGAAGGGGGATGCGAGTGTGGTGGCTTGAGAAGCTTCCCGCCCAGAGGGCTTCGTTTGTCTGGGAATTTATTTCCAAACAAACGAAAACCGTCTCAAGCATTTTGCTTGAGACGGTAATGTTTCATTATCGCGGTGCCACTCAAATTGACTGTTTCAGTCCACTCTGTTCACATACTATCATATGCGCCGGTCGGATAACGGGTCCGGATCCCGCCGGCACCTACTGTTGGTTCGGGGCCAGCCTCGAAAGTCCATTCCTCAAATGTTCCCATACTGCAATCCCACCGCCTGCAGCTCTCTGTAATGTTCGCGACTCTGAGTACTCCTCTTTCTCATCGGTTTCTCTTTGTTTTCTATACTGTACCTCACTACAGTCAAAAAGTCAATCCCCAGTTTGAAATTTTTCCAATTTTCT